>UMDQ01021867.1_pt1 | contig 88829 bp, 79 predicted proteins | sample 1964531 | NCBI WGS metagenome assembly UMDQ01 (sample SAMEA4835998, study PRJEB28245) | human gut metagenome | biome: gut microbiome; material: fecal sample | place: Denmark | collected 2008
AGAAGGGCGTTGCTCTATCCAGCTGAGCTACGGAACCATCCTTGATTGCGAGTGCAAAGGTAGTGCTTTTTCTGAAATCTCCAAAAGAATCTATGACTTTTTTTACTTACATTTTCATCACACTATTCTATAATCCTAAAGGTAAGCCAGTTAAATACCAAATAAAAAGTAACATAGTCCAGCCTATCAATATATATACAGAATATCGCCAAGTATATTTTAAAAGCGAACCATAAGTGGCCTGTTTATCGTATTGTTGCATATAGGTTAATACTAAAGGCATATAAAACATAAATGGGGTAATGGCATTCGTCGCACTGTCACCTATCCGAAAAGCGCATTGCGTCATATCCGGTTCAATCCCCATCCGTGCAAATACAGGTACGAAGATAAAAGCCATAAAGGCCCACTTGGCAGTCGCAGAAACCATAATCAGATTGATTGCAGCAGTGAACAATATAAACAGGATGAGAGTCCATAATGGACCTGCTTGCACCGAAGAAAGCAAATTAGCCCCTATGATAGCCACACATTTATCAAGATGTGAATATTCAAGGCAAGCAAACATCTGAGCAGCAAAAAAAGCAATGACAAGATAGCCACTCAATAACTTCATCGGTTTTGCCAGTCCCTCTATTACATCTCCGTCCGTACGATAACGTCCGGAACTAAATCCGTAGACCATTCCCATGATTGCAGCTCCCAACGATAGTAAGAATAAAATGCCCATAATGAAAGGTGAACGTATCAGTCCTCCATTTACTCCCCGCAAAATACCCCAAGATGAAAAAGTAGCCCATAGTATGATTGAGGCGTAGATCATCCCTACTACGATTGCCATAGTCATAGCCCGACGTTCTTTCCGTGAGAGTTGTTTATAGACCTCAGATATTTGCATTCCTTCATATTCTCCCAAAGAAGGAATCAGTTGTTTACAGGTTATTCTATAAATAATAGCTCCAATAATAAATGTAGAAACAGACATGAAATAATAATTGCATAAAGGTCCTGTGTTTCCCTGATATACTCCGGAGTCGATGGCCGCCTCTTGTGTGGTACGGGCTATCAACGGATCCATTGTACTCAACATCACATTGGCACTGTAGCCACAAGATACCGATACGTATGCAGTGATGATTCCTGCTACCGGATTCAATCCAACCGAATAGAATAGAGTAGCTGCTATCGGCAGTAGTATGATATAACCTGCATCCCCCACTATATTCGATAACAATCCCAGGATAATCACCCAAAGAATTATTTTTTTAGTGTTTCTCCGGTTCTTCACTCCCTGTCGGATACAAGCATCGATAAATCCGGAATGTTGGGCTACTCCGATGCCAAACATTGCTGTCAGTACCATGCCCAGCGGTGCGAACCCGGTAAAGTTAGTGATCGCATTCCGCAACATCCAGCGAATCCCCTCCGGACTCAGCAGACTCTGCACACGAATTTCCGCTCCTGTTTGCGGAAGCTGTACCCTTAGTCCATAGATATCGAATATCCAAGATAAAAAGATGACTGCCAGCGTAAACAGGAAGAACATCGTTGCCGGATGCGGAATGCGCCATTTACTCTTCATCGGCTTCCAGATTGTCCAGATCGATAATGCGAAGTTCTAATGCACGAACCACCAGCCGGGTTGCGTTTACTCCCACCCGTTCACCTTGCGGAAACAACCTCCCAATCAAATCGTTTTGCCGTTTTTCCAGTGATTTCACTCCGAAAGGCATACCCTTCAGGTTAGCTATCATCTCTTTGGTATATCCTAAGGCCAAGTGGCGGAGAAACCGTTCGTCATATTCATCGATATCATAGCTTATGACAGCTTCCTGACGTTTAGCGTCATTGGCAACGGATTTTTTAAACCGCTCGACAATCTTCTCCAGAATAGGATAATTAAATACCAGTTTTTTGCCATCCATCACGGCCTGCACATCTGTTTTGGTCAGTAATTCACCTGTTTTCAATATAATTCCATCTGCTCCGGCGTTCAATACGTCTACCCATAACTTTTCATTTAGAATTTCTCCTGTGAATATCAGCACCCGCACCCCTGGATAGCGTTTAAATATGTTCCGGCAAATATCGACACCGATCGTCGTAGAACCTCCCAACCCTAAATCCAGCAATACCATATCGGGTAACTGAGTCTCCATCAAAGGCCAGAATTCATTTTCCGTCATTGCCGTACCAATTACCTGGGCATTCGGTATTTCATGACGGAATATTTCTTCGGTTCCTTTCAGTTCCAGTTTGACGTCTTCTACAATAATTACTTTAAATTTCTTATCTTCCATACTATTATCTATGTATATTAGTTTTCTTATCTTTTAGGTACAGTAAAATAGACTGTAAATCCTCCCCCCTGTGCTGGTTCGGCATTGATGCGACAACCGCGTCTTCCGGCAAATTCATCATGATCACGGATAATTTGTTTGCATATCAAGTATTCAGTTCCCCGTAACTCACCTTTTTCCCCCGAAGTCATACGTGCCAGATTCGGATAAAACAACAGGTTCAGCTCTTCTACGTGTTTTTCACGTCTTCTGTCTGTAAACAGGAAACGAATGTATTCTCCGTCTGCGACAGCTTTTAATATCAACTCTCCATCCTGATGGAAAGAGAGGGCTTCATCAATCAGGTTTTCCATAAGGAAACGCAATTGATTGATATCTCCTATTACTTTAGCTTCAAGAGGCTCTATAGCCATCGTTATCTTATTAGCACCCCCTTTACCAGCTTTCTTGAAATACTTACCGGCATATGCCATTATATCGGCAACCGGAATTGTTGTTCTCCGAAATGTAACCTCTTCCAACTGACGTGAAGCACACGAACTCAATATCGTAAAAATACCTTTATAATATTCTATCAGCTCACTAATGGTCTCTACACTCTCCTTCTCTTCCTCTTCTGAGAGGGACTGCACATTCAACCTGCCGATGATCTGTTTGATTTTATTCGGATAATAAATCGTTTCATGTTTAATGGTCGAAAGGCAATTATCCAGTACCATGTTCTGTACATGCAGCATACTGTCTTCCCATGAAGCTCTTCTTGTTTCTTCATGTGCTGCTTCAATATCGCGGTATTTCGTAGCAAGCCTGACAACTGCATTAAAGACCACAATGCCTACATATCTGGAGATCAATTGAAACAGCAGGCGGTCTGCCTCTTGCATGCTTTCTTCCTGCCTTTCCAAATATAATACACCCACACACTGATGTTCACCTCCCGCATCGACCAGCAAAGGCAATGCTTGCATGTCTTTGTCCGAAAGATAAGACTGACAGTCAAAACATTGTTGTACAATTTCCGGAGTCACATTCATGTGAGGACTGGAAGCAAACTCAAGCCGATGTCCCATTTCGTTATATACTGCAATGCCTAACCTCTCTATGGTCAAAAGTTCGTTTACCGAGTCAAAAGCTTCATTTACAATTCTCTGTGGTATCTCTTTCAGCGTATCTTCTTCGCGTTGCAAAGCTTCTGCCGATTCTTGCGTACGTGTCAGTGAAGAGGCAAATACTTTTTTGTTAATCTCCAGGACTTGCTCCAGATTCAGGCGGTTCAGGAGCCGTTTTCGCATGTACAAAAGATAATAGCCGCAAAGAGAAGCCACTAACAAAAGAATACACAAAATAATCCCTACTGTCTTATTAGTAGTCGACCGTTCCAGTTGACGGCAATAACCTTCCAGAGACTGATCTTCTCCAGTCAGTTTATATAATGCCGTATAAGCGACATTATTGTAATTATATGCATCCAGTTTTTTGAGACCTAAGAAAGCGACTGACGCTTCGTTTCGCACATCCAATATCACATGGAAATCGGTATTGAACGGTTCCACCCACCATTCCAGTTCGGCCGGTACTCCACTCCCCACCAGTTTCATATATCGTTGAGGATGGCGAGCATACTTTTTATAATGTGCATTCAGTCGGTTTAGTGCCGAATCGGCATACTGCAAAGCGAGTTCAAAATTTTCTATCACATTACAATAGTACACTGTATCAGCAAAGCGGGAAGCTTCGTCTAATAAACGTTCGTATTCCTCTTCAGCTACCAAGGTTACGGAGTCGACAGGGACATCTTTCAGTTTCTCCGGTATCGGTTCATCCTGACAAGAGAAAAAACTGCAAGATATGATCAGGTATAGCCAGATCCCGAAGATCTTACGTATCCCGGGAGGCAACCGGAAATAGAAGCGACTTCCTTTACCCGGTGTGCTCTCTACGTTAAATGTACACACCCTGAACAAGTCGTTGGTCTTTTTGTATTTCTCAATAATTCCCTTACAATTCATCAGTCCGAACCCACTGCCTTTACTGCGTTTCAATTCTTCTTGATCCGTACTTTCTTTCATCCCTATCGATTGAGAATCATAGACTTTCTCACCGATAATTTTCGTTATATCTTCAGACGAAAGTCCCCGTCCGTTATCCTCCACAGAAATCTCCACATATTCATCGGTCGTCCCAGCATATATCTTCACGGTACCTCCCTCCGGGGTATATTTGCGGGCATTCTCGGCCAGTGTGTTAATCATAAACAAGGTCAGAGCTTTATCCGCCTTTACCAATGCCCCTGTCGGTTCTATTTCAAGCCTCTGCTTCTTCATTTCAAAAGCTTTACGCCCTTTGCCTATTAACTCAAACAGTTCGTTCAGCTCAAAATTTTCAATATTCAAGCTAAGTGAACCTTGTCTCATTTTAATCCACAATGCCAATATATCATTGTATTCATTGATAGTAGTGACCAGTTCGTCAATGTACTGGTACTTCTCTTTTTTTATCCGGTCGTCATTAATAAAGCCTTTTTCCGTCAGCTTGTGGACTTCGTTAATAATCCGATCTATATACGGATTGATTCCGTCTACGATAGCCAGGCAGGATTTTTTTATCAGGTTCTGACGTTTGTTTCCGGCGATGTGCTGTTCATAAACATACCTTTGTTTTTCCAGCTTATTTCGTTCATCACCCAATGAAATAAATGTCATTCCATTGTCTAATGCCCAAGCAATATAAGGAGTTATTACTTTCACCAACGCCTGTTCGTCTTTATTCAGCCGATGGCGGGTAAAGAGAATCAAAATACCGATAGGATCTGTTTTATCGGGTACATATAAATTAAAGTCGGCTCTTATACCAATCTCGCTACCCGACTTTACTTCAGTTTCCTGTTCACTTTCACATTCTTCGTCAAACTTAATTTCTCCAGCTTCTTCATCCCTCACCCCGATTCTGATTCCTGTCGCACTAAACAATTGTTCCATATCCGGCAATATCGATCCGGCGATGGCACGTACAATCTCACTTTCATCCGCCACATCAGCCGGGATAGAAGCGGTGATTTTCTGACAGACATCCAATGTTTGTTTCAAACGGGCAATATGGATGCGGTTTCGTACTTTCGATCTTTTGTTGAACAGCCAAAACATGACAGCAACCAGTACGAGCCCTATAACTACGAAAAATAATACCACATTCAACTGTCTGGATTCTTGTTCCAGAGACAGGTAACGACTCTCCAGTTCCTTGTCCTGACGGGTATATCGCAAGATATCCAGATAGACATTTCTATTATAATCCGAAGCCGGTTTCATACCCAGACACGCAAATGACACACTCAACTGTTCACGTATTCTGGAGATCCATTCCGGCACAGTTTTCACCTTTTCTTTCCCAAGCCAGGTTACTTCAGTATATGCCACATCTTTGTTTGGGACAAACACCTCCAGTTTATCAAGTGTATCTGCTACAGAATGGTAATATGTTATATGGTGCTGGTTCACGCAATCCAACGCTTTTGCCAACGTGTCCAGCGCTTCTGCATAGCGCCCATGAGCATTCAGGTATTTGCCGATTGATACATACGCACCCGCTATTTGATAAAGGTCGTTATATTTGCGAAAACGTTCCAGTGCCATTTGTCCTAATCTCAACGGCAACAATGAATCTACAGGCATACCGAATCTTGTCAGAGCATGCGAACGTCTGTTCAGGAATAATTCATAACTACCCGGAGATGCCATCAGATTGGCAAGCCCCTGCAAGCCATTTCCTTCGAAGTATAAATATCCTTGCTCCGATGCCATTTTCCAAGTGGTATACAGTTCATCAAACTCTTCAAGCTTCCGGTCTTCCGGTGTTTTCCCCTCACATAAACCGGCTGAACCTTTGATATAATGAAAATAGAGAATTTGATTTGTATCGGCTGCCAACTCCTCGTTTTGCCGTATTTCGTTCAGCGAAGCCATCGCCTCGGCACGTTGTTGCAGATAGTAGTAATAAACCGCTGAAACGATAAAAAACTCTGTAAAAGCATAATTCAACCGGGCACTTTCGTGACGATCTATAAACAGGTTACTTTCTTCATCAATCCGCTTCATTCTCCGGATTGCACTATTCCTGTAATCATAGAACTCTTTATTCATAGCTGTCCGCTGATAAATTTTCATCAGTCCGATATCAGCAATCAAAAGCTCCAGTTCATTTTTCGTCAGATTGTAGACCTCTTTATACAAACGTTCCGAATTATCAAAGTCCATCCGCATGAAAGCGCAGAAAGCAAGATTATTAGAAGCTTCCGCTTTTCCCTGCTGGTACATGCTAACCTCTTTATAGGCCTGCGACGCAGCCCGGCAAGAAGAATCCAGATTTCTATATCGATAAGTATATGCCAGTTGGTTTAGCGAATCGATATGCTGTACCTCCTTGGTTGGAGCTGTATCGACACAAGAGAAGAATGTCGTCAGCAACAACACACAGAAAAGCACTATAGGCAAACGCGGATTCATTTCTTTTCGGATACAATTAGTGTTCAGGTAGCAAAACTACAATTTTTTCTACAATAAGTCTTTTAAAATGCCCAGATAATTCATACCTTTGCGCGCAAATTATAACCAATAGGTAACAACTATTACACACAATGAGCGAAAAAGCACCCTTTATGGTATTCTCGGGAACTAATTCGAGATACCTGGCAGAAAAAATCTGCGCAAGCCTCAATTGTCCTTTGGGAAACATGAATATCACCCACTTTGCTGATGGTGAATTTGCAGTTTCTTATGAAGAGTCAATTCGTGGCGCACACGTATTCCTGGTTCAGTCCACTTTCCCTAATTCTGACAATTTGATGGAACTTCTTCTGATGATCGATGCAGCCAAGAGAGCGTCTGCAAAGAGCGTCGTTGCAGTTGTCCCCTATTTCGGATGGGCACGTCAGGACAGAAAAGATAAACCACGTGTTTCTATCGGCGCAAAGCTGGTAGCAGACCTGCTTTCAGTTGCAGGCATCGATCGTCTGATCACAATGGATTTGCACGCAGACCAGATTCAGGGCTTCTTCAATATTCCGGTGGATCACTTGTATGCTTCGGCCGTGTTCCTCCCCTATATTCAGTCATTGAAGCTGGAAGAACTCGTAATTGCAACTCCCGACGTCGGTGGTTCAAAAAGAGCAAGTACATTCTCCAAGTATTTGGGTGTACCCCTGGTTCTCTGCAATAAGTCACGTGAGAAAGCAAATGAAGTAGCCTCTATGCAAATCATCGGCGATGTAAAAGGTAAAAACGTAGTATTGATTGACGATATTGTTGATACAGCCGGTACTATTACAAAAGCCGCCAACATCATGCTTGAAGCCGGAGCCAACTCAGTACGTGCCATTGCCAGTCACTGTGTAATGTCCGATCCCGCATCATTCCGTGTTCAGGAGTCAGGACTGACTGAAATGGTCTTCACCGACAGCATTCCTTATTCTAAAAAATGTGTCAAAGTAAAACAGCTGAGCATTGCCGATATGTTTGCCGAAACAATTAAACGTGTAATGAACAACGAATCCATCAGTTCACAATACATTATCTAAGAAAGATAGGATAAAGGACAATAAAAAAACGTAGAACTGAAAGTTCTACGTTTTTTTATTTATGCTTATCTCTGCTCTGTCTATTGTTCCAGTCGTCCGAATTTGTAAGTTCCTTTACGGATTACTTTTCCGGTACTATCTGTTTCTACAAACGGTCCATTTTTCTTACCTTGCTTGAAGAAGCCTTCATAACGATTCCCGTTTTTATCTTCTTCCACTCCATTGCCTTCCTGCAATCCGTTCACAAATCCACCTTTATATTTGGTACCGTTTGTCAAAGTAAGAGTACCTTTACCATTAGGCTGGTTATTCTTCCATTCTCCCTCGTACACATCCCCGTTGCTCCATTTATAGGTTCCATGTCCGTTACGCTTGTTATCTTTCCATTCACCTTCATATACGGCACCGTTAGCCCAGGTAAACGTACCTTCACCATCCTGCATGCCATCTTTGAAGTTACCTACATATTTGTCACCATTAGCATGATAATATATACCGGAACCGGTACGTTCGCCCTGCAGATATGAACCTTCATAGCGGTCGCCTCCCAGAAAGAAGATACCTTTTCCATGTTGCAAGTCGTCCTTCCAGTCACCCACATATTTTTCACCGTTTGTATATTCAAAGGTTCCTTTACCTTCACGGACATCATTTTTCCAGTCACCGTCATATCTACAACCGTCATTCCATTCCAATACGCCTTTACCGTCTTTTTTATCATTTTTCCAGTCGCCCACGTATTTGGAACCGTCTCTCCAAGTGTATGTTCCTTTACCTTCACGTTTGTCGTTCACCCAGTCACCCACATATACGTCTCCATTATGGTAATACATCGTTCCCGGCCCGTGCTGATAATCCTGAAACCACATACCGTCATAACGGTTATTGTTCATAAAATAGTAGATTCCGTTGCCATGTTGCTGGTCCTGGTACCACTGTCCTTCATACCGTTCACCGTCTGGGAAAGTATAAACTCCGAATCCCTCACGCTTACCTTTTACGTACTCTCCTTCGTAAACGTCGCCATTCTTAAAAACAGTCTTACCTTTACCGTTTGGCTTACGTCCCTTCATTTCTCCGGTATATACGGAGCCATCCTTAAACGTGTAGTTTCCTATTTTAATTTCAGTAGAGAAGGTGTCCCGCACTTTGCTGAAGAATCCACCTTTATTTTGTGCGACAGCACTCCCTTGCGAAAGAGCCGCTAAAATGAGTGCTGTATAGATGTATCTTGTTGTTTTCATTTGGCAAATATACAATTTATACACTAAAGCTGCTTTCTTTTGACGCTTTTTTATGCTAACTTTTTACCTGCAATGACCTCTTTTAAATTCTCTTTGCACAAATAACGACCTGCCAACTCCCGTATTTCTTCCGGCGTAACCTCCTTCACAGCTTGTAGCGAGCGGGCAAAATAAGCATCATCCAAACCGGAAGTAAGGATAAACATCCAAGCGTCAGCCAGTGAGAAAGGTGATTCATAATTCCGGCACATCTCTCCAAGCATATAGTTACGTACCATGGCCAGCTCCTCCGGTGGCACCCGGTCATTCTGCAATTTATCGATCTCCTTGTAAACTTCCTGTATCAACGGTTCTACATATTCATTCGCTGTCTCCGTGCTGATGCCAAGCAGGCCACTACCCGGATAGAACATGATCCCGGCAGAAATTCCATAGGTATATCCTTTATCTTCACGAATATTCGACATCAATCTACTGCCGAAATACCCCCCGAACAGAGTGATCAACACCCGTAGTTTCAGATAATCGGGATGTGTTCGCAAGATAGTTGTAGTTCCCAATTTCACCGCACTCTGCATTGCATCTTCTCTTTCCGTGAAAATACGCTTCTCTGGGACCGCAACAAACGGATATTCTTTCTTAACCAGCCTTTGCTGATGATTGCCAAACGGAACCGTACCGAATGCAACTTCTATACGGCGGGTAATTTCGTCCGTTACTTTACCGGAAAGGTAAATATAGCAATTTCCCGAATGATAATACGTATTATAAAACTCACGCAATAAGTCCGGAGTTATGTTATGATAGTCTGTCTCCTCCACATAGCGTCCGCATGGATGTTCTTCACCATAAAGTGCCCTCAGTAGACTCCTGTGTGCCAGAAAATCCACTTTTGACGTATTAACCAAATACTGCTGAATATTGGCATCTATTACCGTATTCAGCTCTTTTTCCGGAAAAAGCGGCTCTTTGATAATCGATTCAAGCACATCGAGCGTTTCGGCAAAATACTTATTCAGTGAGTACAGTGTGACATATGCATATTCCGCCGAACTGGATAGTTCGAGCCATGCCCCGTAATAATCCAGCCTTTCAGCAATCTCTGCTGCGGTATATTTCCGGGATCCTTCACGCAACATACGGTTCGCAAACAATGCCTGTAGTTTTTTCGACTGTTGCCAACGTCCGCCACCAAACAAAATGTCAACGCGTACCACATCCTGTTCGCCGGCATTGATAACCGTCAACGGTACTCCGTTCGGCATTACCGTACGTTCCGGAGGAAGGATGTTGAACTGAACTAATTCCTGAATTTCGGGTTGAAGTGTCCGGTTCATAATAAATTATTTTTCTGTAAAAACTTCTCTGCCTCTTCCAGGTCCTGAGGTGTATCGATCCCGATTGTCTCTACTTCACTGATTCCGACTTTAATGGTATACCCGTTTTCCAGCCAGCGAAGTTGTTCCAATGATTCAGCCAGCTCCAACGAAGACTGTGGGAGTGAAGTTATCTCTTTCAGTACTTCTGTTCTGTATGCATATAGTCCGATATGTTTATAATAAGTGTGATTTTTCAACCAATCTTTTTTATCCGCGTTACGTTGGTACGGGATCACAGACCGGCTGAAATACAATGCATTCATGTTCTTATTCAGTACTACCTTCGGAGAATTCACATTTTCCAGCACGGCAAGCTCGTCATCTGCCGGAAAGGGTTTCACTAAAGTAGCAATCTGTGTAGACACATCTTCAAAGCAGGCTTTTACAGCTTTCAGCTGCGAAGGCTGAATAAAAGGTTCATCTCCCTGTATGTTAACCACTACATCAAAGTCCCCGCCTATCTTTGTACAAGCTTCATAACAGCGGTCTGTTCCACTTTTATGGTTAACAGAAGTCATTATTACCTTGCCGCCAAATGCTTTTACAGCAGCTTCGATCCGTTCGTCATCCGTGGCTACATAGGCATCATCAAGTACACCGGCCACTTGTTCATATACACGTTGTATCACCGTTTTTCCTCCCAGCATAGCCAATGGTTTTGCCGGGAAGCGGGTAGAAGCATAACGTGCGGGAATTATTCCTAAAAATTTCATATTTCTTATATTTAGTTGCGAGCCATAGGCTACTTCAGTTCTTCAAGTCCTTTGAGAATATAGTCTCTTTTCAAGTCTTCCGGTTTCAATACCCGGTTATCAAAAACGAGTAAGTCGATATCCAGACAAACCTTTTCCCTCTTTTTGTCTTCCTTCTCTCTTCCAGCCTCCTTTTCGATTGTTTTCAACTCTTTCACCACCCGTTCGGCGTCCGCATCAGTATAGAAGCGAGCCACTTGGTTAGAGAACAACGCCGGATTACGAAAGAATAACGGCCTTGTTTCCTGCTCACCCGTAAAGCGGATGGAGGGAAACAGAGCCGTCAGCCTCCTGCGGGCAAGAAGGAGATTCTCCTTCCGGTTATAATTACTTCCGATACAAATCAGACAGGAGTGCATCACTGACTACATTAATTGAATAAATCGTCCAGTCCCGATGCCGGTTCATCTATGATGCTGTCCCCCGAAATACTGAAGTCTTTGCACGGGTCAAATCCGTCAGGGAGTTTAAAAGTCTCTTTCGGATCATATCCCAATGTCTGGTCTGCATACACCTTATGCATGTATTTTGTCCAGATGGGCAATGCCAGCGCAGCACCCTGTCCATCTCTCATCGAGTCAAAATGGATATCCCGTTCTTCACCGCCTACCCAGCAACCGGATACCAGTGAAGGAGTGAATCCCATAAACCATCCGTCCGAGTTGCGCTGAGTCGTTCCGGTCTTACCACCCATATCGGCTGTTATTCCGTACCTGCGGACACGTCCTCCTGTACCTTCATTGATTACGGCACGCAGCATTACCAGCATCTTATAGGCACTCGATGCACTGATCACCTCTTCCATCTGTGGCGAGAAGGTGGACAACACATTGCCTTCACTGTCTTCTATTTTGGTCACAAACAAAGGTGCTACCCGAATTCCCTTATTCGCAAAGGCTGTATAAGCACTGACCATCTCTCCTACCGAAATTTCGCACGGACCAAGACAGAGAGATACTGTAGGTTGAATTTCTTTATTGCGTACCCCGAAAGTGTGGATCAGACGTGCCAACGCATACGGGTTCAGTTTACTCATCAAATAAGCCGATATCCAGTTATTTGAGTTGGCAAGTCCCCATTTTAAAGTTACCATTTCACCATAATGTCCTTTCGAAGTATTCTTCGGTGACCAAGGCTTTCCATTTTCATCAATAAGGGTGATTTCCACATTGCGTGTTTCATCGCAGGGAGAGAATCCGTTTTCCATTGCCAACGCATATAAATAGGGTTTAATAGTAGATCCCACCTGTCGGCGCCCCACCATCGCCATGTCATATTGGAAATAAGTATAGTTCGGCCCACCCACATATGCCTTTACCTGTCCGTTTATCGGATCCATCGACATAAATCCGGCACGCAGGAAGTGTTTATAATAACGGATGGAATCCATTGGAGTCATAATGGTATCTTTTTCACCGTGCCATGTGAAGACTGACATCGGCTCCGGCTTGTCGAATGCCTTCTTGATCTCCGTTTCCGAGGCCCCGGCTGCTTTCATACTCTGATAACGGCTGGTCTGCTTCACTGCCCTGTCCAGAATGCGGTCAATCTCTTCTTGAGTCAATTGATTGCTGTACGGAGCTTTTTTGCGTCCTTTCTTTTCTTTGAAGAACAGAGGTTGCAGATAGTCTCCGATATGCTCTTCCACTGCCTCTTCGGCATAACGCTGCATGTGCGAATTGATGGTTGTATAAATTTTCAGCCCATCCGTATAGATGTTATAGTTCGAACCGTCCTTTTTCTTATTTTTCTCACACCAGCCATACAACGGATTCATTTCCCAGTCGATCGAGTCTTCATAGAACTTTTGCATCTGCCAGCCACGATAGTTACTGCGAACGGGTTTAGAAGCAGTCATCACACCACGCAGATATTCGCGAAAATAAGTAGCCAATCCTTCTTTATGGTCCACCCGGTGGTACACCAGCTCCAGCGGCAGGTTCTGCAACGAGTCACACTCCTCCTCCGTGATATATCTGGCTTTTCTCATCTGGTCGAGTACAGTATTCCGTCGTCCACGCGAGCGCTCATTAAAGCGTACCGGATTGTAGAGTGAAGGATTCTTACACATACCGATCAGCGTGGCTGCCTGTTCAACTTTCAAGTCCTTCGGTTCACATCCGAAATAGGTATAGGAAGCCGTTTTGATTCCTACTGCATTGTTCAGAAAGTCGAACTTATTGAGATACATACTCAGAATTTCCTCTTTGGTGTAATATCGCTCCAATTTCACGGCTATCACCCACTCTATCGGTTTCTGAAACAGACGTTGCAGAGTGTTTTTGGCAACTTCATCTGTGAACAGCTGCTTGGCAAGTTGCTGCGAGAGCGTACTACCTCCACCTGCGTTTTTCTGCATCAATAATCCACGTTTCACTACAGCGCGTATCAGTGCCTTGGCATCAATACCCGAATGTTCGGCAAAGCGTACATCTTCCGTTGCTATCAGTGCATTGATGATGTTAGGTGAAAGTTCATTATATGAGGTATATACACGATTTTCCTTACTAAGCGACCATGTTCCTAAAACCTTACCGTCCTCCGAAAGAATTTCGGTGGCAAACTTGTAATTTGGATTTTCCAATTCTTCCACAGGAGGCATATATCCAATCCATCCATAAGCGATAGAAGCAAATACTGCAATTCCTGCCAGCACCATCAGTGCAAAGAAAATCCAAAGGCCTTTTACTATCTTCTTAATCATTTTATTCCGTAGTTTTATTCGAAGTTGCAAAGATAATCATTCCCTTCCATCTGACAAGCGTTCCCTTCCATGTTTGCACACAAAAAAGCCTAAGCGAAGTAAAAAAAGGCTCCCGGCCGTCCCGTTTTTTCGGAAACCGGCCGGAAGCCATACACACATCCTGTTTTCTATTCGTCTGTTACAGGATCATTACCTCTCCGTCAGCCGTTTTATGCCGTCGGATCATCTACGATACCTCCGTCTCCTCCATCAGTTGTCCCTTTCAGGTAATCGTCCAGACTGATCAGGTCCAGTTTTTCACCCGCACGGGTAGCCGTTCTGGTAATTTTCAACTCTTTGTTAGCCTGAAAATAGATACGTACAGCCTCTACACTTTTGGCCGTGATGTCTTCTTTCTTTTCGGCACCTTTCGACTTGGCAGCGAGCATAAATACCCCCAATCCTTCAATGTTTACCGCTTTTCCTTCCAGCAGCTGCTCTTTCAGCTTTTCTACAAAATTCTGAATCGTACTCTTAATGTCACCTACCGAAAGTGATGAACGGTCCTGAATTTTCTGTGCTATAAACTTCAGGTTTACCGACCGACCCAATGTAATGAGTTGCGGATAATACTTCTTCGGAGAATTCTCAACGCGCGGATCTGACGGGCGTTGCACTGTTTTAAAAATTACACTCATACTACGTTTCTTTTTAAAGATTTAAATTTCATTTTTATAGTCTCGTTTCGTTGATCAACAATGCAAATGTCCGCTTTTACGCAGAGACTGCCAAACAAAAAGGGCCTTCCGGAGCAGTTTTTCTCAAAAAAGACATAACTCTTTTATTATCAGTATGCAAAGCAGATCACAACACGCCCTCCCTTTTTACTCTGTCCATAGCCTTGTATTGTTCCCCAACAACCCTTTTAGCAGATTTTCCTCCTCAACTGATATAAATAAGTTTCCCATTTCCCTTTGATATGTCTTCAGTTGATGAATATCCGTCCCCAAGAAGTCATACAAACCTTTTTTCAACATAAAATATGCTCTTTGCTTCACTCTCTTGCCATACAATCCCGAAAGAGACATCAAGTTCAGTTGGAACAGACACCCCATTCTTTTTAAAGAGAAATAATAAGCTTCCTCCATATATAAATATCTCTCCGGATGTGCTATAATGGGAGTATAGGCATCCAGGCAAAGTTCCCTGAATATCTCTCCCATGTTCAAAGGGGGAGACAGATAAGAAGTCTCCACCAACACACGCCTATTAGCCAAAGTCAGTAATCCTCTCGTATAATGGCTCTTAAAGCGGGCATCCAACATATATTCTCCGGCTAACCGTAACTCAGGCATATCTTTCGGATAAACTTCCATCAAATCATTTAAACGTTTCTGCAGATATTCCGGTTCGTTCCGGGGTAAGTCCGCCATAATATGTGGAGTTAACCAACTTCTTTTTACCCCGTAAGAAGCCAGATATTTTAGTATGCCTATTGCTTCTTTTTTACTCTGGACGCCGTCATCCACTCCCGGAAGCAGATGTGAGTGTATATCTGTCATTCCTTCCAGCAATCCGGTCTCCAAAATATTTCTTTTATTCTTTTTGATCCACCCGAACATCATTCCTTTTCCATTTCACTTCCATATCCGTATCCATAACCGTACCCGTATCCATATCCCATTCTCTTATATTCAGTAGCGTTCAATACCAGGCACATATTCCGGAATTTATGCTGTTTGTACATTTTCTCCAATTCCGGCAGTTGCCTGCGATCCATCTTTCCAGCCCTTATTACATAAATAGTCATCTCTGCCACCCGACTGACTATAGTAGCATCGGCCACTACACCTGCCGGCACATTATCAAGGATGACATAATCATATCGCTTCTTGAGCTCAGCAATCATTATTTCCAAACGACTACTCAATAGTAATTCTGCCGGATTCGGTGGAACCGGACCGGCATGTACTATGTCCAGCTTGTTGTATACTTCACCTTTAACAATAATATCTTCTATATTTTCTATTCTACCCGATAAGAAATTCGTCACCCCCGCTGTATTGCTTTTACTCACATGTCCACTAAGAGTTCCTTTACGGATATCCATATCCACTAGTACCACCTTTTTATCTGTAAGCGCAAAACTCATAGCTAAATTAGTTGATACAAATGTCTTGCCCGAATCAGGATTAAAAGAAGTAAACAGGATCACCTGCTTCCCTACATTGTCTAACTGCATAAAATCCATATTGGTACGAATAATACGAAAAGCTTCCGATATCGCATCTCTTCCGTTTTCTCTGACCACTATCTCACTTTTATCTTTTTTATCTCTCAAAGGCACCTCTCCCAAAAACGGAATCGTAGTTGCATCTTCCACGTCCTTTCTTCCACGCACCGTTGTATTCAGTACATTCATTAGCCAAATCACCAAAGCCGGAATGGCGCATCCTGCCAACATGGCAATTATCAATACCCTGATTTTTCTTGGAGCTATCGGTTTGGTCGGTCCCGTCGCCTTGTCAATTACCCTTGCATTACTTTCCGTGATAGCCTGCGTCAGTGCGTTCTCCTCCCTTTTGTTCAACAAATAAAGATACAATTCTTCTTTAATCTTTTGTTGCCGCTCCACAGACAATATGTACTTCTGCTGAGTAGGTACGGCCGATATTTTCCGGTTAGTTTCTGATTCTTTTTCGCGTACGCTTTTTATCTTTATATCCAGCGTTTCTATCAGGTTATCCATCGTATTAACAATCGTCTGCTTCATTGCCAGCAACGAACGATTCATATCCGCTACCACCGGATTATTATCACTACTGTTTTCTATCAAGCGGTCTCTTTTCAGCAACAATTCATTATACTCACCGATACGACCTTCCATGTTCATATCTGTCAACCCGGTATTTGCCGGAATCAACTTACCTCTCGTTCGCGTATCCGTCAGATATTCCCGTATATATTTCGCCAGACTCAGTTGATTATCCAGCCCTAATCCGGTTTGGTTATACAAACTGCTCTCTTGCAAAAAAACTCCCGTTTCCAATCCTGCATCCGTCAGTCTGTGCTCGCTTTTAAACGAAGCAATGCTTGAGTCTACCAGCCCCAAGTCACGGTCAATAATCTTCAACCGTTCATTAATGAAGCTTGCCGTATTTATCGCAATTTGATTTTTATCATTCACCGCATCCTCATTATAAGCTTCAATCAACGTATTAATCACATCTTCTGCTCTTGCTACCGACACATCCTGCAGAGTCAGATAGATAATAGTCGTTGATTTGTCCGCCAATTCAATCCGCATCCGTTCGCGGTAAGCGTCTACTACATCGCTTACGATGTTTTTTTCTATCATTACTGTCCTGTTCAGGTCATTCTTATTATAATATCCGGTTGGTGCTACCACTGCTCTTCCCGACGGGGTGTCCACCGTATCATTCAATACCGCTTCTATCTCCCGGTTCTCCTCCTTAAATCCGGATAATAACACCCGTTCGCAGGTCATGAAAGTTACCGCACAAGTTGCCGCTTCATCCTCCCCCCTGTCAAGGAATCTCACTCTTATAGGTGATATTCCATACAGATCCACCGTACATAGCCCCCTCTTTGTTGTATATATCTGCTCCAGGCTCAACTTACGTACTACACTGCTCATTAACCGAGTCGATTTAAAGACCTGTACTTCGTTGTCCACATTGCTTTTTACATTGAATAGGTTCAACTCTTCAAACACCCTTCCCTCTCCGGCTGCTCCCCCTTTATTACTGTCTTTTATCAATACCGAAGCCGTCCGTGTATATACATTGGGCATCCACATCAAGTAGCCGCTCGCCAAGATGATACACACAACCAATGAAGCTGTGAACCACCATTTATGCATCCACACAATACCTATCATATCCCGCAGTGTCAGGCCACTTTTTTCCTCTTCAAATTCAAAAAGGTCTTGCTCTGTATTTTTCATACTTCTCTCCCTGTTTCTATTTAAAAATCAATACGGCCACAGTTGTCAGCAACGACACAACCGATACCCATACCCCTACCGAATTGTTTTGGTTAATGCCACTCTGCCCTGCTTTCGTTTTATTCGGCTCCACATATACTACATCATTTTGCCGCAGATAATAGTAAGGCGATTTAAATACGTCCGCCTTCCGCAAATCATGATACTTCACCGTTCGCCTTCCGTTTTCCTCGCGTATCACAGCCACTCGATCCCGCCGTCCGTAGATCGTCAGATCTCCTGCCATGCTCAACGCCTCCAACAGCGTAATCCGGTCACCTGTTACGTTAAAACTCCCCGGACGGGCTACTTCTCCCATCACCGATACTTTAAAATTCTGAAATTGCACGGTCACCACCGGATCCTTGATATAATCACCACTCACCAAACGATGCTTTATCAGTTCAGTCAATTCAGTCCGCGTCAGCCCTCCTACTTTCAGTTTTCCCAATACCGGAAAGTCAATATCTCCATTTTTGTCCACCTGATACCCCAATACACGTTGCTGGCTGTATTTACTCCCATCTATCTGTACCGTTACCAAGGGCATATTGAAAGGCATAGCCAGTTCCGCATCCTTACTACTCACTATAATCGATAATAAATCATCCTCGTGGATCACAGCCTCATATTTCCGATCTATTTTCTGTATTCCCTGATTCTCCGCATCCTGTAGATACACTATTTCTTTGGGAGAAGCACATCCTGCCAGTAACAGGCACAATATAACTTTTAGCGTTATGTAAAATTTCATTTAATCTTTTCGTTTTTATTTTAGCACTAATTTGTAAGTCAGGTTCACCGAAGGATATTTTAAATCCGTCATCACAACCATCAGGTTAAAATGACCGAAAAACAGATACTCCGCACCATAACTGATATATTTTGTATCATAGTCCGCCATGATATTCAGGTTGGGGAAAGCACTGGGATGCCAATTCACTCCCAATGCCATGCCGTTCAAAGGATAATCCTTCCGACGATTATAAAGGTAAGTGACATGTATTCCTATTTCCTCCCGATCGGTAATCATCGTGTGTTTGGTCAGAGCAAGATAATAACGGTTCAGATGACCATTTCCGGTAGCATCCGGCGACGAGAGTCCCGTTATCGGATCAGCAGTCCCTACGACGACAGATGGCCAGTATCTGCTTTCCTTCCACACTCTGAGCCGAACTGAAAAATGCCGGTCCTGTCCCCTGAATTTTCCCCATATTTCGGGCATACTCTTGTAATAGCGCCTGAACAGTGTACACGTATACGATATTTCCAAACAAGGCAATATAGTCACATTCAGATAATAATTATACGTATTATAAAACCAGGTATCATTAGGCAACAGACGTTTGTTTACCAATCCTCCTCCCAACATCAATATCTTATCTTTCTGCATATCCGCCGTAGGAATATGCAACAGACCGGTAGTACCGTCCGTCAATTGGGCATAGCCATTTAATACGTATAACCAGCAAAGTCCTAAGATCAGCCCCCATCTGTTTTTCATATCCTTTTATTACTTTACGGTTACCAACCAAACGGATGCTCAACCAACGGTAGTTTTGCCATCGGATGATAATCTCCTTTCAACCCTACAGGAGTCGCATGGCGGATATCGTACACTATGTTGATAGCATTGCGTGCATCCTCTATTCCAAATCCCTTTCCCGCCAATATATCCTTATAACTTTCCGTATGCAATTCAGTAAAGCCTTTGCTGAATTCAAATTCCTCTCCATCGATATTAATGGTACGATACGTTTTCTTCTCTCCTTCCACAGCATTTACCGGCAACGTGTCGGCATTGATACTCAAGAAGTAGCGTACCCTTGCCCTTTCCAGTTCCAGATAGCCCGCTACCCGGTCGTGCATACACACATGCACCACATTCCGCTTTACAGATCCAAACACCCATGACAACATATCATAAAAATGGACACCGATATTCGTTGCTATCCCTCCGCTTTTGTGTATATCGCCCTTCCAGCTTGTATAATACCAATTTCCACGAGAAGTTATGTAAGTCAGATCTACATCATATATTTTATCTTTAGGACTGTTTTCAATCTTTTTTTTCAGTTCAATGATTGCCTGATGAATCCGGAGTTGCAGAATCGTATAGATGTGATGTCCTGTCTCCCTTTCCACCTCCTGCAACGCGTCTATGTTCCATGGATTAAGCACCAGTGGCTTTTCACAAATCACATCCGCCTCCAGGCGTAATCCATATCGCATATGTGCGTCATGCAAGTAGTTTGGCGTGCAGATGGATACAAAGTCCACCTGCTTCTCCGTATGTTTCAGTTTGGTGCAATGTCGGTCAAATAACTCCTGCTCTACAAAGAAAGAAGCATCCGGAAAGAAACTATCCATCATGCCTACGCTATCAAAACGGTCATAAGCGGCCACTAAACGGTTACCTGTGTCTTTTATGGCACGTAAGTGTCTGGGAGCGATATAACCACCCGCTCCGATTAAAGCAAAATTTTTCATTCTATACTTTTTATTATTGTATCAAGATATTTCTAACCTTTTTAAATCTTTCAGAGAATTCTATCTCCGGTTTTACAATGACCTTTACAGGAATCTTATATCGTTCCAGTTTTCCGGTACAAAATGCCATTATCCTTTTCTTTATTTCATTTGTTTTTAATTGTCCATTCAGCAAGACCTCTGCCACCACCATCTGTCCTGTAATCGGATTCGTTTCCCCATACACCACGCAATCTTTTATTTCCTGCATCCTGAATAATACCGATTCCACTTCCGAAGGCAATACTTTTTCGCCTCCCACATTGATCATCTCCTGATTACGCCCGATAATCTTTATATATCCATCTTCGGCTTGTTCCACCAAGTCACCTGTTTTAAACCAACCATCTACGGTAAAGCGCTCCATACCCGAATTCAAATAACCCATGATTTGAGTTTTGCTTTTAATCCATAACTCCCCGTTTACAATCTTATATTCTGTATTCGGATCGTCTATTTTAATAAAGGTGCTTGTAGACGACTTACTGGAAGTTTGCATAATTCCGGTTTCACTTGTCCCGAACGTTTGCAGAAATTTTACTTTCGGAAAACTTTCTTTCAATTTTAGCAATAAACTATCCGGCATTGCTTCAGTACCATACGTAATCATCCTTAGGCTACTCATATCATATTTTAAATAGGCCTCACTTATCAATACCAGATTCAGGAAAGTGGGTGAAGCCGGCAGTATATTCACCTTGTATTTCTCAATAAGTCCGCATACACGCTCCGGAGTTCTCCCCTGCGGAAACACCATGGTAACCCCCATTGCCAGACAATTCAACAAAGTGTTCAGCCCTCCTATATGATCGAACATTAAAAAGATAAGAAAAGTCAGTTTCTTCCCTTTTTTTTCTCGAAATGAGTCAATCAGATTATCCAGATTATGAATCATAGCTTTAGGAACTCCGGTAGAGCCACTGCTGAATAAAATCAGCCCCGCATTCCCCTCTTTTCTCAATTGTATGATTAACGGATGCACTTCCGTCCGTCCTCCTTGTTTCAACAAACAAAGCTCTCCGTCCTCTATCTTGATGCTATAATCGCAATCAGAAGCCTTTATTTTATTCGATATATCCGATTCCACCTTAGTGGTTATCGGCACCACTATGTTTTTGTTTTCTACTAAAGCGAAAAACAATGCGATTGCCTCAAAACTATAATCCGACACTATAGCTATTATTTCCCCTTGCTTCAATTGCCGGGCTACATTTTTATAATATCTCCTTATCAGATCATACATTTTCTGGTAAGTATATTCCTCTTCTTTAAATATCACAGCGGTCCGAGCACCGTTTTGCATCATTCTCTCTATCAACCAATTCATTGCCTTTATTTAGTTAACTCCTCCCAAGTACAACACTTGTCCGGTAATAAAGCTACTCCCGGGAGAAATAAAAAAATCAATTACATTCTTCACATCCTCATAGGTACCCAGCCGCTTCACGCTTTGTCTTCCTATCAATTTCTCTATTTTATCTGCGGGTACGTTTTTTATCAAATCCGTATCTATCGGAGTCGGCCCTATCGCATTTACGGTCACATCACTTTCTCCAACCTCTCCGGCCAATATCTTTGTCAACTCCTCAATGGCGGCTTTTGAAGCGGCATACACCAGTTCCCCCTGTAAATGGAGCGGCACCGCCACGGTCGAATAATTTACAATTCTCCCGGCTTTTGATTTTATCATATATTTGGCAACTTCCCTGCACATCAGAAACGTCCCCATGAAGTTGGTATCAAACACCCTGCGTGCCGTTGTATATGGAGTCAGCAAGATATGGTTCATAGAAGCGATCCCGGCATTATTGATAAGTACATCGATACGTCGGTGTATCTTATATATATTCCGGACAAAAGCAATTACCTCTTCTTCGTTGGCTACATCCAGGCAAGCATGGTGATAATTATCATGTACTATATCACAACTCCTCCGGCTACATCCATATACCTCGTCACCTTGCCGCAGGTAAGCGGTCGCGAGATAATATCCGATTCCTTTTCTCGTCCCGGTAATGATGATAATCCTCTTCATCAGTTTTCCTCCATTCCCAACTGGCGGGCAATAAAATTGCATAATGATCCCACCGAACGAAAAGGGCTGATTCGTCCGGACATAGCCGCTTCCGAAGTCAATGATATTTCCACCTCCTCATCCAGAAAAGCTGTTTCAATATCGACTATCACATTTACCAGTCCCATCGAATCCATAATTTTGTTACTCCCTATCAACGCTGCGTCCTTATCAATTTCAGCGGTAATTTGATTTGCTTCACAGTATTCCATAATTACAGAGAATACAATCTCATCTATTCTTTTTTTATCCATTCTCTTATTCTTTAATTTATCGGTTTATAAAAATGTGTTCCGGACAGGTCACAAGCAATGCTCCCCCATGACAGTCCTACTCCAAAGCCACTTAATACAGTCCGTCGCAACTCACACGATGCAGACGGACACTTGTCCGCCAAAAGCAGCGGAATACTGGCAGGGCCCGTATTTCCATAAAATTCCACATTCACAGGCATCTTCGATGAATCTACCCTCAATGCTTTCCGGATGCACTCCACAATGAATCGATTGGCTTGGTGCATGGCATAAAAAGAAGCATCATCTTTCTCCCATCCTATCTCCCGAATTGTTTCCCTAATATTTTCCGGTACTTCTTTCATCGCAAAGGAAAAAATCGCCATACCATCCATATACATGTTTTCCGGCGTTCTCACATTGCCATCCTCATCCATTCCCGGCTTTTGAGTCAGTTCGGAACAAGGCAGTCGAAATCCGCCTGCTGGTACAATCAGTTTATCGTATCCGCTTCCGTCCGAATGAATTGAAACAGCCATCTTTCCCTCTCCTCTTGTTATCCACGTTGCGGTTCCGGCATCTCCAAAGATCAATTTCAGCGATTTATCCTCCGGATGAATCAATCTTGAAGTGGTATCTCCTGCCAAGACTAATACACTTTTACACATTCCGGCCTGTATCCAGGCAGCAGCCTGCGCTATTCCGTAAATATATCCCGAACATCCATACCGGACATCCAGGCAAATCACCTCTCTGCTCAGTCCGAGCTTGTTCTGAATCACTACGGATGTTGACGGAAGCAGATAGTCCGGGGTTTGCGATACAAATATCAACCCATCAATCGTTTGCCTGCCAATCCGCTCTTCTTTCAACAGTTTATCGGCAGCTTTCACACACATATCTGCTGCTGTTTCCGCCTCGTCCGCATATCGCACCTGCTTCACTCCGGTAGTTCGCATAATTTCAATCACCTTTTTTTCTCCGAACACCGATTCAAAGGCTTTAAAATCAACGATTCTCTCCGGTAGATACGCCGTCACCGCCCGTATCTCTAAATTCTGTATAATCGCTTTCATCGCTAATCACTATAATAAAGTATATCCCCCATCCAGTAGCAAACTTGTTCCTGTAGTCCAAGAGCTTGCATCCGATAACAGATAGATCGCTGCATAGGCCACCTCCTCCGACGTTCCATACCGCTTTCCCAACGGATATCTTTTTCGGTCTTCCCGGAGTTGCTCTTCCGTGATCATTCCATTTCTCAGAAAACCGGTGTCTATCATCCCCGGCATCACACAGTTCATCCGGATATGCTTCCCTGCCAAATCCAGTGCTATCCCCTTCATCATACCATTCACTGCCGCTTTGGATGCAGAATATATGCTGTTCCCCATATTTGATATCATATTCCCCGAAATAGAAGAGATAAAAACGACCGATGCTCCTTTATTAAGTTTCTTACAGGTCAGTAATCGCTGTAGCATCATCACGGGAGAGGTAAAATTCACTTCCATCACTTCTGATAAATCAGCCGGGGTGATAAACTGAAAAGGAATGGTCTTTGTGATTCCGGCACAGTTTACAACTCCATCCAACTCTCCAATCTCTTCTACTAAGATACTGATTTCTTCCTTTACCATTAAATCGGCTGGAATAATCCGGTGACGATCCCGAAATTCCATCCCATCCAACGTCTGTTCCAGTCCATCTATCCTTCTTCCCGTCAGGCAGACAGAACCTCCCATCCGGGCACATTCGATAGCGATTGATCGTCCGATACCGGAAGATGCACCGGTAACCAAGATTCTTTTTCCTTCCAACGAAAACGGATTATACATTATGTTGGCTTTTAGATTCCACAATCCGATACAAATCTTCTACCGTCCGCGCATTCCGGATCTCTTTTCCATTGATTTCAATACGATATTCTTGAAAAATCATTCCCATAATCAAAAGAGCTGACAGCGAAGACCATTCTTCCAATTCATGAAAATCCGTATCCGATTTTACTATTACTGGGTCTGTATCATCCAGTTGCTCCGCAAATTTTTTGACAAAGTCTAATAAATCCATAATTTTTCTTATTTATATTTCATAAAAATAATCTTACTACTTCAAACGCTTCCGCATATCCAACCCCGGCTTGTACCCCTCTCGAAACCGCCAGCGAGTAAACAAACTCTTTCGACAGATAGTCCCGTTTACTTTGCGAACAGTACTCCATCAATGCGTTAATCTTAGCCTCCACATCGACCTCCCTAAGCTTTACGAAGCATTGGGTGTTAAAGGTCAGGTTGTTCCATATCAACTCATACCCCAATATCGTTGTATTCTTAAATGCCCTCAGTCCCTCTTGTGCGATGGTAGTATGATCCTGATGAATATCGTGCAGGCTCGGGATAAATATCAGGTCAAAGTGCTCTTTCCGTTTTAACCGGATCAATTCTTCCAGAATCTCCTGTCGTACATAGCTCAGTTTTCTGACTTCATAACCAAATACGATCAGATTCTCCGGCTCTATTCCCAATACAGAAGTAGCCTTTTCGACTTCCACTCTCAGGATATCTTTTGGAAATCCTTCCGGCACCGACTGCTCAGCCGTAGAAAAGGCCACATACGTCACCTTTTTCCCCTGCGAACGCAATAAATGAATCGTTCCTCCCAGCCCTAATTCACCGTCATCCGTGTGCGGGGCAAGCACCAATACATTCCAAAAATCATTCAGCATCTTTATCTATTCCTTTCTTAAGATTATATTGCATCCGGACATATTTTTTTATATCCATTGCCGGTGTTCCCAGATAAGTCGAATCAGCCTTCAGATGGCTCAACACTTGAGCACCAAAACCGACTGAGACAGAATCTCCAACCGACGTTTTATTTAAAATTCGCTCTGCGGCAATCCAGCAATTATCTCCTATGGTCACACTTCCGGCTATATTACAGTGTCCGATGATATAATTGTTTTTACCAATCTTGTCATTGTGAGATATCTGTACCAGATTATCTATCTTCGTATGTTCCCCGATCACCGTATCCGCTAAAGCCCCCCTGTCTATACAAGTATTAGCTCCTATCTCCACATAGTCTCCAATCACCACTCCCCCCAGTTGCGGGAAGGGTATCGGAACCAGGTTTTCATCCCGTACAAATCCAAAGCCGGCAGCGCCGATTACCGCCCCTGAGTCCACAATCACATTCCGCCCCATCTTTACATCGTCATAAATAGAGACATTGGCATGAATCACGCACCCTTCCCCTATATCCGATTTTCCGATATAGGTGTGTGCGCCAACTCTTACATTCGGAGCGATCCGGGCTTCCGGATGGATAACAGCTGTCGGATGAATGGAGTACTCTATCTGCTGTTCCAGCAATGTATTTACCAAACGCGCAAAATAGAGTTTCGGATCATCGACCACTATCAGGCATTTATCCCGATAGACAGATGCATCCCCGGGCACTGAACCGCAAATTACAACCCTCGCTTTCGTACCTCTTATCAAATTCTCTTTATCCGTCGTCTCTGTCACAAAAACCAACGATTGTCCGTCAGCATCCGTTATCGGTTTCACGTTTCGGATCGGTACAAACATTTCCGGTTGTACTATTTTTGTGTCCGGACGAACGAACAACTTCAATGAAGGCATATCTATTCCATTATTCATAGGCTTGCTTATCTCCATAAATCATATTTCACAATCACTCTCTTCACCCCGTTTTTTATCAATTGCTGCAGGCAATTTGTACACCAAACCCTATAATTGTCCGCCCATCTGCCGGACGGATGAAACGTAAACATCGCCCGATCCGGAAATATCCCTTGCTCCAAAGCATCTATAATCTCAAAAGTGGAATGATAGCACCATCCCCTCTTTTCCCATTCCCGCTGAAAAGCCATGACTTTATCTCTCACGCTCACCCGATAGCCATCCCACTGCCTTCCCGTATCCGTCAGATAGAATATCTGTGAAAAATCTGTACTCAAATACGGTTCTCCGAGAATTCCTGATTTACGATAGTCGTATTTAGTCCAGATATCTTTGCTGTCGTAGGGTGAGCGGGGGCTTCCATGCATACAGACGGTATGTACCGGCACCAGCTTCCTCAGCCGTTCCAGATTTTGTTTGAAATCGATGTATGCCTTGTCCACGTCTCCTTTACATGTGGTCAACGACTCATAATGATACCCCACTTCGTGCCCTAATTCATGAATCTCTCGTATAATCCGCTCGTTCCAACTGCACGGCACGGCACGAAAATAGTAAGTCCCATACACTCCCGCTTTCGCTTGTATTCGGGCGAACTCCAAAGATTTTTCCGGGGTTGTATCTACATCGTGCCTCAAAATCACGAATTTTCCGGTAGCTCCGCCCTGCAAGTAGGACCGATACGTCTGAAAATTGTATCCTTGCGCGATCCAAGTTTCAAGTAGGAGGCGATAGGCGCCCATTGTAAAATCTCTCATCTAAAAATATATTGGTAATCGGGATTAGACTTCATTATCTCTTTACTTTTCGGATAATTCTCAATAAACCAAATAAAGAATGCCGTAGGATCAATGTGATCCGTTAAAAACCTCTTCCTTTTTTCTAAAGTCTCACTCTTTAATTTTTTATTTTGCAGCAATTTAACAGCTTCAGAAATAGCCGTAATCTGCGAATTTTCATCCGCTCCATAGTTAGTAAGTAAACCATATTTTTCTTCCTCTTTTAAAGAACCGGGAAAAGCAAAAGCCACATTGATTGCATAAGTTCCAAGCATGGCACATTCAGAAGCCATGGAAGCTCCTTCTCCTAAAAATAAAACAGCTTCATTCAGTACAATATGTATTTTCTCAAATGGAATTTTAATTCTGTATTCCTCTAATTCAACAGGTAAACTATTTCCCTCAGCACTGATAAACACTTTGGCGTATTGAGACATTTCTTTGACAGCCCTTATTTTATTTACAGCGGAAAATCCGGTTTGTTTATCATGATAAGCGTTCCAACTAACCAATCTAACAATGACGTATGGAGTACCTTCTGCTATATTCAATAATCGGTAGGCCTCTTTCCGGTCAGGTTCAAAATAATTGGGATGCAAATAAAAGAGTTCAATATTAGCTTGATATCGTATTTGATCTTTACGAAGCTGTCGTTCGAAAGATGTAGACGTTAACAAACTGCTTAATGGCTTTGCAAATATTGTATTGTATATTCCGGAGACTTCTGTATCAGTCAATCCGACATGGTTAATTCTTAAAATAAAAGACACCAAACTGGCGCTGGGATAAACTCGTGAAATAATGAAATCTATTTTTTCTTTTATAACAATCTTACCAATAACCAAGGCATTGCCCATCAAGACAGATAATTTAGACAATATGCCTTTTCCCGGTCTGTCAAGCCTTACACTTTGAATCTGATAAGCTTTTAAAAGTTCACTACTTATGTCTTTGTTTGTAGCTGCCCAAGTCACTTTATGTCCGGAAGACTCGAGGAGTGTTTTTAAAACACGAAAATTATGTACTTGTGCCGGATGTCCGGTCACTATTAATATATTCATCTTCTTATCATTTTAAATGTTTTCATACCGACCTTTCCTAAAAGCATTAAGAAGGGTTTATGCGTTTTTTCATATCTTCCCGGATTTATTAATTCTCCACCCATCTGAGCCTTAAACTCTCTCACACCATAAGGTTTATTCGGAGATCCGGCTCCTCCATAATCAAAGACCTCATATCCGTTATTCATTCCCCAACGAAGTGTTTCCCAAATAAGAATATCATTAGGAAACAATGAATAATATTTCTGATAGCTTCCCGCATACCAACCCAATAAACACCTGCGATATGATAAAGCAAGTCTGCATCCCAATATTTCATGACCTGCTTTTACGATAAATACGATAAGAACACGATTATGAAATGCTGAAAAAATAAAATCTTTATCAGCCAACGGAAGTCCGGCCTTCCTGTAAACACCCGTAATGATATCATAACATTTTAACAATATATCTTCCGTAACAGAATCCGGTGTGAGAACCTCAACCTTCAAATTATTTTTTATCGCTTTTTTTATCTGTTTTTTCCTCCTACTTCCAATATGTTCCCATAAAGCCTCTTCTGATTGTTTTAAACTAATCAAAAAGTTCAAATGGCTTTTGAATTTATATTTATATTCTTGAAATGCATTATTTACAGATAAAAGATTATACGTATTTCTAAACTGGGAATAAATAGCTTTACGTTTCATTTTCTTATCATATTCCAGTAGCATTAATTTTGCTATTGCAATATCATTATTGGATACTAAAGGTCCTCCTATAACGACAGAACGCGCTGAAAAAAGACCAATTCTCCCATTATGCTCTGTAATTACTACTGATAACAAACAACCGATTATCTGATTATTTTCATATACAATAATAATATCGGGGGAATATTTCTTTGTTCTATTATACATATCATACATTTCAGGAGACTGAAATATATTACCATGAGGATGGCTATACACAAACTTACTCCACTCCTGTAAGTCAATAGCCAATATGTCAGTAACGATTTTCAACATATCATTTCACTCTTTTGTTTTCAATATCTATATATTCTCTATACCACAACTCCAGATGAATCACTTTCCAAAGTTCACGTGCTACATTAATTTCATTTTTTAAATGTTTCTCATATAGTAGTTTGATTCTTTCTACACGAAAGAAGGGTCGATCTGCCAACTCGGGACCATTAATAATCTCATTGACAATCTTTTGGAACTCAGGTGTTCTGAACCAGGCATCCTGCGGAGTTTCGAATCCCATCTTATCCATCCTGTTACGGATTTTTTCAGGAAGTGTTCCTTTCATCGCTTTCCTGAGAATACTTTTAGTTATCCCATCTTTGATTTTCTTACTACTCGATGACGCTAATGTTCTCTCTACCAAACGATAGTCAAGGAAAGGTACCCTGCTCTCTATCGAATTTGCCATAGAGTTGCGATCATCCCATTTCAAAAGATGTTCCAACTTGTACTCAAAATGATCCAATAATGCATCTTGAAGTGAGTTAGATCCATATAGATTACCGGCAATCGAGTTTGTCTGAGAATAATCGTTCACAAATTTCCCGTCTATATATCCGTATTCGTTCGCACGTACTTTCGTGCGTATCGACTTAGGTAATAGAAAGAAAAGAAATGCTTTGTATCCAAAGGCGGAGTGATGCATTTTCCAATAGGAACTTAATTCTTTAAACAATAATTTCAGCTGAAAAGACCTTAGTAAATCTTTAAAATAGAATCCATAAAAATAAGGATACCCCGCCAACTCTTCATCCGCTCCCTGCCCGTCCAGAGTGACCACTACATTTCCTTTGGCCGACTGCATCACTTTATATTGGGCATAAGGGCTTAATCCCGGAATGGGTTCGGCATGAATTTTCACAAAATCCGACAGATCTTTTAAAACGTCTGTAGCGGTAGGATATACCAAATGCATATTCTTCACAAATGGTATGTATTCATTGATAAATTCCGATTCATCACCGGCTTCCCCTTTCCGATAGACAGCCGAGAAAGTATTTAATTCATCCTTTCGATAATCTTTTAGAAGGATGGAAGTAATGGAGGAAGAATCCAATCCTCCGCTCAAACAAACACCTACCGGTACATCGCTTCTCAGCCTTAAGCCGACTGCTGAACTCAACAATTCCCGATACTCTTCCGCATCTTTAAAAGGAGCAGCCCTTTTCACTCTTTCCCGCAGATCATACCACTTTTTTATTTTCAGGACTCCATTTTTAATCAGAAAGCTATGTCCATGCTGCAACTTTTTGATTCCGGTAAAAAAAGTGTTTTCTGTCTGATCTGTTCTGTTAAATACCAAATAATCAAAAATTACCTGATTATTGGGTGTCGGAGTGATACAACCCGTATCAAGAATCGGAGGAATCTCCGAAGCGAATATAAATAATTCATCGGTCAGGCAATAATAAAACGGTTTGATGCCATAACGGTCTCTCGCCCCAAAAACCTCCTCTCTTGCACTATCGTAAATGACGAAAGCGAACATTCCATTAAATTTATCCAGACAATCAGCCCCCCATTGAATATATGCTTTCAACACTACTTCCGTATCCGTTTGTGAACGAAACACAAAGCCTAAACTTTTCAACTCTTCACGCAATTCAATGTAGTTATATACTTCCCCATTCAGCACAATCGTATACCTTCCGCTATCATCACTCATCGGCTGATGTCCGGCATTGGTTAAATCGAGAATGCTCAGACGTACGAACCCCAGCCCGATAGCCTTACGGGTAAAGATACCGGTATCGTCAGGACCCCGATGTTTCATTTTTTCCATCATGGAACGGAGCATCCTATTTTCTATTTCTCTGTTCCTTCTATTTATAATTCCGCAGATTCCACACATAAATAATCTATTCTCTCTCCATTATTTCTTTATAAGCTTGTTCCATTGTCATGAATCTTGCATTTTTAGATCCCAGAAACTCAATTAACCGGATATATGTCTCTTTATAACACGGATAATCAAATTCATCAAAACTGCTTGTATGAAAATTAACGACCAGGTAACCGCCTTCCTTTTCCAGTCTTGCCAAAATCTCCTCAAGCTTTTCCCATTTATTCTTTCTGTCTACAAATGTAACATCCATGATAGTCATAGGCATCTCGCAAAAAACGGACTTCTCCAGTGGAAAGAAAACATCCACCCTGTCATCTACAAATCCTGATTCCTCGTTTGATCCCCACGATGAATCATATAAGAAACCGGCTTCTCGCTGATAGGACCATGTCCACCTATTCATATTCAGATGATGTTGCCTGATACCGATCACCGCATGTCCCAACACATCTTCCAAATCTTTTTTCTCCTGTCTGAGCAACTCTAAATTTTTATATGAACGAAATGAACCATGCACTCCTATCTCCCATCCGTTACGGTCCAGATAACGAATGATTTCCCGGACTTTGGGTTCGGTAATTTGATATCTCCCCAAAGCTAAAGGCCACAGCTTAGGATGTCTATAGTCCAATTTGATCGATTCATTCAAAAAGAAAAAAGTCGACTTCACTTGATATTTGTTTTCAATCTCTATAATAATATCGAATCCCCAATAAGCATTCTTCAAAGTCACGGTGGCATACAACCTTTTAAAAAATAAAGGGAAATTTCCGACCTTTAACGCATTGTAAGGCTTTGTCAGATATTGATAAGATTTCCTAATCCGATCAACATCATGGGTTAAACATACTTTAATCATGGCAATAATTAATATCGTTCATATTTGGAAGGACCATATTTCCGGATTATTTTCTCAACCTCTTTCTCAAACATTGGATTCCCATACCACTTAAAATAAGCTTGAGTGTTAATGGCAGTTTTCCAATCTTCTTTCTTCAATATCTGTTTTAACACGACAAAAAGGATGATCCAGCCACGATATAAAAAGAATTTTAACCTGACATTTTTTTTTCGCGGTACTAACAGATTGCATCTTATGCAATTAGGATTATCACAGCAAACCTGTCCATGATCACCCTTAATCAATTGATAATCTATCTGATATAAATCAGATATTCTTCCCTCAACTCCGATTGCTCTTCCTATAGAAGATACTGTCAGACATCCGGCCTTCGCATAGTGTTCGAAAAAAGAGTAAGTTCTGCCTCCGCATCCTGTACCGGATTTATTTTTGAATATTTTTTTCTTATCTTCTTTATCATAATAATACACCCTTCCCCAGCCTTTCAGTAAAGAGCGGACATGTAATCCGAGCTTCTCTTCTACAAAATGAAAAATTGGCAATCCGGCATGTCCGGCATCACAACCGAAACTGATTATTTTCGCATCCAAAGCTATTAGTTTTTCAAAGGGAGCGAATTCGGTGGAATTCTCATCATGATCGCCAAGTATATACTGAGCTTTGCTTCCGATAGCCACATAAGAAGTTGAAGGATGCCTGCTCCTGATACAGTCGGGATGTTTTAGAAAAAGCATGGGTAAGGCTCCACAATAAGATTTGGAACTTTTCGTAAACACACGGTCGGGAGTCAACTGAAAAGGCCAATACAGACGAGTATAAGCTGCTGTCACGATCGTACCTTCATCACCTACCGATTCTAAAAGTGCGTTTATAAAAAAGTCTTTCAGTTTTCCTTCAGTTTCTCCGGGATCCGCTATCTGGGCCAAATTACCCCGTATATACAATACATCTCCTTTCTTTATACCAAAAGATCTGATGTCCGTCATTATTGACGTTTTGTTGATTATGCTCATTTTATTAATAGCTATTTACGAATGACTATTAGACACTTGTTTTCCACAACAGGAAAACCGATAATTCATCAATAACTGTATACTGTAAGCAAATATACTTAGTATCATAAGAGCCAGTAAATATAGCCGGATATCATGACTGTAGTATCCAATTAATAACGAGAGTACTCTGGACACAAAGAATACTATTTGCCAGTACACATTGAAAGAAAGCTTACCTATTACAATATAAACATAGCACAACGATTCTGAGATAAAGTGAACTGCAACCATAGGAGTCAATATTTTCGCATATAAAGCCGCCTCTATCCATTGTTCTCCCAAAACATGAATAAACAGCCATTCCATAAGAAAAAACAATACTCCGAAACCTATGAATGATAAGGTAGTCAAAAGAATTAATGTTTCCCGGAAAATGGATCGACAGTTTCCTTTCTCTTTTTGTTCTTCAATTGCTTTTTGCCGGAACGCATCGCCTACCGACCGGCTAATAATCAAAGTAGGTACACTGATTACCATCATTGCCATCGAAAAGAGTCCCACTTCCGTTTGCGTAAATAAAAAACCGATAAACATCACCGGAAGCCCGGAAGTTACCGCATTCAGTAATTGTCCTACAATCATATATTTGGGACAATTTATATGCTTTTTGGCGAAGATCCGCATGCGTTTCCAAGATACATACTTAAAACAAGCATGTTCTTTATAGAGAAAATGTGTAAGGCAACTTATCACCGAAATGAATTGCCCCGTTACACTTCCACTAATCAGCCGATTATTGACATTTACAAAAGAGATGAAAGCGAATCCTAATTCTGATAGCGGAACGGCGGATGAATTGACTATTTTATTCAATGATAACTGGATGAAATAGTTGAATCGGACACACCATTCATTATATAATCTATAAACAATGACAGCAAAAGCAGACGCAAACGCAAAATACAAATAATCGCCCGATAAACTCTCTGAGAGAAAAGAGAGCACGACAAAAACAGCAGATAGCAAAGATATACTTGCAATAGATAGAACCAAAGCGACCGTAGCGATATTAATAGCCTCCATCTTATTTTCGGACGTCAGTATGGCAATTTCATATTTACCGGTCGCCACAACAATAATGATGGTAGCTACAGTGGTTACCGTTGCCAGTTCTCCAAAATCACCCGGAGTAAACAATCTGCTCAAAACAGGATAAAAACAAATTGGAATTATTTGTGCTATCCCCGTTGCAAAGATTAGCATGAAGATATTCTTTATAAAATCATACTTAAAGTTTAGGGTACAAATTTTCATATACTTTTTTTAGAGAATACCACTCCGTCTTTATATATACGAGTCGACAAATCTCGCGGGATAACATTGGTAAACAGCAAGACAAAAAATAACATACCACCGGACAAGTCGTAACTAATCATGGAATGGAAAAAGACAACGACAAAAATCGGGAACATAAAAGTTCCATTCAAAGTTTTATAATGAATCAGATGTACTTTCTTTCGATTTTTAAAGAAAACAAATACAATTGTCAATATACATAAAAAACCGACAATTCCCAATTCACATAAAATCTCCATAAAAATATTATGCGGATAATTCTTATTAGCATGTTCCGGATATCCTCCAAATCCCACTCCAAAAACCGGGTCTATACGAAAGACTCTGACCGGAGTCAGATAATCCCTATTTAATCTTTCCATTGCTGAAATATCGGAAGATAAAGAACTGCTTATATATTTCGAATTAAACAAAGAAGCTGCAAACAAGAGTGTTAAAAGCATGACTGTAAATACAATACCTTTTTTTATTGAAAAAAAATCTTTCTTTCGTACTAAGAGACCAAGAGGAATAATAAATATAGAAGCAACCAATACTTGACGTGCTCCTGAAATCAGAATAAACAAAAATGACGCTACGCCAAACAGTATCAGTAAAGTGCGGTTATTTTTCTGAAAAATATTTTTACCCGAAATAAAGAATGTCAGGGATCCCAACCCCAAATAACCAAGTCCATGGGTATAAATTACGGTTCTTCCATCAACTAAACTCCTAAGCCTTTCACTCCCTTCACGAAAAAAAGATACATCAAACAAGTAGTGTGGAATGACCTGATATAACTGGTAAGCTTGCGAAAGATAAAACATGGCCAAGATAAGAAAAGGAATGGCAAGACGTAAATTAGAGAGCCTGCGTTCTTGTACAAAAATAAGGAAAGCAGTCAACCATATATATCCTCTCACAACCAGTTTCAGTATTTTATCATCAGCATATTCATTTTGCGGACCTAAAAGGTACATCACTAGAAAATAGCCTATTAAAACGGAACAAAAACAATAAGAATGATCATTTATTATTATAATTTTCTGAATTTCTTTCCATAAAAAACAAATACCCAATACTAAAAAAACAGTAGTGACCGATAAATGAAGTGCATTTGATTCAAAGATACGTCCCCAAATACTTGAACCGATGAAAAGAGCAACCAGACCAAACTCTATCCTATTTAACTTAAATAGATAAACAAACAATAAGACAAGCCAGACGTACATATTGGCCAGTCCTATATATATACCTGCTATACCCAATAACACGGCAATAGTAACAGTAAGGCTTTCCTTATTTGTTTTACAATTATTATTTAACATTCAAATATTTGTATTTATAGTTCATTATCCGAAAATCCCCTATCCTTCGCATTTTTATATATACAACAAACTATTTCGACCTCGCCCTCTTCACCACTATCATCCACACAATCATCCAGAAGTACTTCCAGTCCGTCAATAACGGGTACCTCCTATATGCCATCAGATACCTGATTTCGTTTGCTTCGATCTCTTCCAATGTCTTCGGAATCCCCACTAAAGGAGCTGGAAGCAACCCCGGCTTTGTCTGTATCCTCAACTGCTGTAACTCCTGTGAATATAAACCATAAAAGTGTCTGCTCAACGGCCTCACTCCTACCAGCTTTATGTCTCCTTTCAACAAATTAATAAACATGGGAAGCTCATCAAGCCAATATTTTCGCAAAATACGCCCCCACGAAGAGACACGATAATCATTGGCCAGCTTACCACCTTGCCGCAGTCCGTTACATTCGTACACATACCCTTGAAGATACTCCGAATAGGCATGCATCGTGCGCAACTTATAAACATTGAACAACTTCCCGTCCTTCCCTACCCGTTGCAGGCGGACAATGGGTCCGTAGCTGGGATAGGGATCATTGAACGGTTCCCTTACCTTACGGGCAACTATGCAATAGCGCTTCCCTATATATTGTTCGGAAAGTACCGTAAACCCACAACAATAGAGCCTGCCAAGCACTTCCGGACGGGGATAAACCCGAAACCGGCCTTGCGTCAGCCCAAAATACAGTTTCTTCAATAACGGTAGTTTGGGACAGACACGGTGCCAGAAAAAATCAACTGTATAAACCAGATGAGAGAGTCCATAAGGATAGCGCTTGAGAATGTCCAGCTTACGATATAAACTGGTATGAAACCAACAAACGAAATCACTTCCGGACTCTAACAACCGGTTTTGGGAAATAAAATATTTATTGAGATAACGAATCCGGTTCAAGGATGGCATAGTCTCTATCTTACGAAGCAGACTGGGAGAGAGTTCCGAAAGGGAAGGTGCGCTTGCACACTCCAAGGCGAGATATCGCTCCACCGCCTCTTCATCGATCCGATAGGACAACCGGTTGACCAGTTTGCCATACCAACGGGATATATTTGCGATAAGGATCATTCTGCTATTATAAGCTCCAGTATTTCAACGTGTGAATCCGGTCTCTGTAGAGTCCTTTCAGGTCTACCAGTACCGCATTACCGTATGTCATGTTCTCAAAATAGGATTCGTCCAACGATGTGTATGCCTCATGCGCCACAGCCACCACGATGGCATCGTACGTGTTACGCGGTTTTTCCGTCAGGCGGAAACCGTAATATCGCTGTACTTCTTCACTGTCGGCATACGGATCGGTGATGTCGATATCCACTCCATAATCTTTCAGTTCCCGAATGATGTCAACCACTTTGGAATTACGGATATCCGCTACATTCTCTTTAAAAGTAATGCCCATGATCAGCACACGTGCCCCCAGAATATTCTTGCCGAGAGCGATCAGCTTTTTAATCAACTTTTTAGCGATATAGCCACCCATGGAATCGTTGATATAACGACCGCCGCTGATAATCTGGCAATGGTATTTAAGTTCGCTTGCCTTATGTACCAGATAGTATGGATCGACACCGATACAGTGACCACCTACGAGCCCGGGATAAAATTTCAAGAAATTCCACTTGGTTCCGGCGGCCTCAAGCACATCGTAAGTATTGATACCGATACGGCTGAAAATAATAGACAACTCGTTCATTAAAGCTATATTGACATCCCGTTGGGTATTCTCGATAATCTTGGCGGCCTCGGCCACTTTGATATTGGGAGCACGGTGCACCCCCGGATTCACTACCAGTTCGTACACCTGTGACACTACATCCAGCGCCTCACAGTCACAACCGGACACTATTTTAATCGTATTGGGAAGCGTATGAACTTTCTCTCCGGGATTGATACGTTCCGGAGAATAACCGAACTTGAAATCAGTACCGCCTTTCAGCCCGCTTACGTTTTCAAGAATCGGAAGACAATCTTCTTCGGTACAACCGGGATATACGGTCGACTCATACACCACGTAATCTCCTTTTTTCAGTACTTGGGCCACACTGTGCGTAGCACTTACCAAAGGAGACAGATCCGGCTGATTATGCGCATCGATCGGAGTAGGCACAGCAACTATAAAAAACGAAGCTTCCCGCAATTTATCCAGCGAAGAGGTAAACTCGATATCCGTACCCTCAAAAACCGAACCTTCAAGTTCACCGCAGGGGTCAATGCCCTGGCGCATTTTGGCGAGGCGTTTTTCATTAATATCATAACCAATCACCGAAAGCCTCCGGGCAAAAGCCAACGCCAGCGGAAGTCCTACATAACCAAGTCCCACCAATGCGATCTTGGCCTCTTTTCTCACTAATTTATCAAACATATTCAGATATGTGTTTTTTATAATCTACAGTTTTTTTACCAGTCCGTTTTGGAGGAGATAGCGTTCCCCGCTTTCCGGACAGATCGCGATGCCCGTTTCATCAAACTCAAGACGATATCCGCGACAGCTCATCCATCCTATCTGGCGAGCCGGATTGCCGATGACCAATGCGTAAGGCAGAATGCAGTTAGTAACAACGGCACCGGCACCAACAAAAGCGTACTCGCCAATATCATAGCCACACACAATAGTGGCATTAGCCCCGATAGTAGCTCCTCGTCCTACATGAGTGTGACGGTACTCTGTTTTACGGTTGACAGCGCTTCGCGGATTTACAACATTGGTAAATACGCACGAAGGACCCAGAAAAACATCATCCTCACATTCTACACCGGTATAAACGGATACATTGTTTTGCACCTTTACCCCATTGCCCAGAATGACCCCCGGAGAGATCACAACATTCTGACCGATATTACAATTCCGGCCAATCGTCGCACCCGTCATGATATGGCTGAAATGCCATATTTTAGTTCCCTCACCAATCACGCAGCCGGTATCCGCAAGAGCTGTTTCATGTATATAAAAATCACATTCCATCAGCAGTAGAATTCTTTTATCCGCCCGATTATAAAATCTTGTTGTTCCGGGGTAAGTTCCGTGTGTATGGGAAGTGATAATACGGAAGCGGCCAGGGCTGAAGCTACCGTAAGAGTCTCCGCCTGCCGCGTGACTCCACGGAAAGCTTCCTGGTCCTGCAAAGGCAAAGGGTAATAAATCATGGAAGGAATGCCGGCCACAGCAAGAAAAGCACGGAGTTCATCCCGCCTTCCGTCTTTCACCCTGAGTGTATATTGGTGATACACATGTGTTGTATAGGGCTCCTCTTTCGGTACTTCTATACCCTTCACTTCTTTCAATCCTTTTGTATAATAACGGGCGGCCGCTCTTCGCGCTTGTCCGTATTCGTCCAGATATCTCAACTTTACATTTAAAACAGCTGCCTGTAAAGTATCCAACCTGGAATTGCAGCCAATGATACTATGGTGGTATTTTTTCTTTTGTCCATGATTGGCTATCATACGTATCCGTTCCGCCAACAAAGCGTCGTCAGTCATCAAAGCCCCGCCATCACCAAAACATCCGAGGTTTTTGGATGGAAAAAACGATGTACAGCCGATGTTTCCCATCGTTCCGGTTTTACGCTCACTACCATCCGGAAATGTATAGACTGCTCCCATAGCTTGGGCATTATCTTCCACTACAAAAAGAGAGTAAGTTTTAGCCAGTGTAAGAATAGTATGCATATCGCAGCTCTGACCGAATAAATGGACAGGTATAATAGCCCGGGTACGGGAAGTAATCCCCCGTTCTATATTGTCCACTGTTACATTAAATGAATCCGGATCGACATCTACCATAACAGGAGTCAATCCTAATAAAGCAATCACTTCCGCGCTCGCCACATAGGTAAATGCCGGGACAATGACCTCGTCACCCGGACGAAGCCCTAAAGCCATGAGCGCAATCTGGAGTGCATCTGTACCATTACCACAGGGTATTACGTATTTTGCACCCGCATAGCGAGCCAAGTTATCAGCAAATTCTTTCACCTTGCCGCCATTAATAAAAGCAGCCGAATTGATTACACGTTGTATTTCGTCATCAATTTCAGTCTTGATATGTCGGTATTGACCGCAAAGATCTACCATCTGAATTTTCATCTTATAATTACGTTTTTGGGGGAGATTACACGTAGATAATCGCGTGGGATGCGGATACTTGCCGATAGCACCCCTTTGATATGAATCACTACATAGATATGATTTTCTAAACTGGCAAGTTCACCTTCTATACCGCATAGTTCTCCTTTAATGACTTGGACGGATGCACCTAATGTCAAAAGTTGGTTCTCAAAACAGACTTTTTCGGGCATAAGGTTCATCACAAACATGAAGTCATGCATCTGCTTATCCGGAACCACCAACATTTGGCGGGTAAAGAGGTCTTTCATGTAGTAAAGCCGCACGCTGTATTTATTGGCTATATCACATGCTGTCTGCTTAGTGGCGTGCACAAAAATAATATTGCGAATCATTGGCACTTCTACATTACGGCTACGGTCTTTTAAAACACGAACCATAAACTGTGTAGGAAGAAAATGCTCGACTCCTAATTTTTCTAAAGCGCCACGGGTAGCAAGCTCTTGATTTTTCTTGGTACGGGCTGCGAACCAGTAAACCTTATTTTCAGCCATTTACAATTTCGAATTAGAAACACAACCCTTGATTTAGGGTGCACTTCGTGGTTTGTACGATACAGGATTTATCGCACAAACCACTATTATTTGTTTGCTTTGTTTATGTGTATAAAGACTATTTAAAACGACAATAATGTGTTTTTAAACGTACGTCTTTTGAAACACTATTTTTAGCTCCATTACTATACAATTAAAATCGGGAAAACTAACAGATAAAAGATTTTATATAATTTTTGTTACGTATTGAACTACAGTCAATTGTATTTATATTTTCGGAAATATTTTATTTTTTTTCTTAAACATTTTGCAGGTATATAAAAAAGCTATATTTTTGCGTTTCAAAAGACGTACGTTTATTGAAACATCATAATTTATATATAGTATAGTATTGATTATTAATATATAACGACAGAAATTATATGCTCAAATGATCTATTTATAGTATACTTATATCATCATTCATTTGCTTCTTTCATAATAGTAATATAAGTTTGCGAAAAAATTATCTATATTTTAACATTATATTATTATGACTAAAAAAACATCTTACTCAAACGCCCTTTCATAGATGCAGACAATTCTGTAAGCCACAAGTCGAAAAGCAACCAATACTCTAAAAATCAAGAAGATATAGAAGTTGTATCTTTAGAAGAAGTCATTCAAAAAGGTGGAATTACCGGAGACAAGACTGACTACCTGAAAGGAATGTTAAAATCTTACTTTAAGAAAAATGTCTTTCATTCTTACGGAAGTGGGTTGCTCGGTTTAGCATTTTATATCTTTTCGCAAAAGATACTCTACAAGCCTGAAAAAAATGGATATAAATTAATCAAGATCAGTACGATACTATCGGAAATCAGTGCAATTTCTACCACTGCGAAAGCTGAAATAGACGAAGATATCAAACTGAAAAAAATAGAAAAACGAAGAAGAATGTAGAAATATTAGAATAATCGTTTATTTCGAGTCAATGCACTACTTTCGCAGCGGCTTAGAATGGTAGCGACAAACAGGTGTAGCCATCCAAGGTGGAAGGTGTAGCCATAGCGATCGGATGGCTACACCCAAACAACGATTAGGCTACACCTGTTTTCAATGCGATTCCAGAAAAAGGCCAAACATAAACAAATTAATAACTACGTCCCGAGATGAACACAACATCTTGGGATAATTTTGAAATGACAACAAAATGAAAAAGAAATCTCAAATGGGTTCCGTAAGGAACAGGAAGGAACAGCGAATGGATCTATGGAAAAAACGGATTATCACCGAAAAAGATTTTACGAAAGAGTGCGCCGAATGGATGGTACAACGTCTGGAGGTATTGACAAGCCACATGCAGTATGGACATGCTTTAATCGCCTATCGGAAACAAGATGGCAGTTTCCGTTTGGCTAAAGCCACCCTACTGCCTTATGAAGCCGATTTTAGAAAGAAATATGATCCGAACCTGATAAAAAGCAGTCTGATATACTGGGATGTGGAGCAGCAGGGATGGAGAAATTTTCTTATTGAAAACTTTCTGGAATGGAGACCGATTGTGTAACATAAAATATGAAACTATGAACTATACACCATTTTTCCCACATGAAGCAGGAGTAAATAGGAATCTGCTCCCTACCCTTGCACAAAATATGCGATACATGATAAAGAAACTTATCCTGATTATGTTAGCCAGACGAACAGCGGAGTAAATATCTACATTATTCTTTTGAAATATACCTCGTTTCAAATTGAAACGGGGTATATTTTATGAATGCAATATCTGTCGTATTTTCATTTAATATACAGACCGATATTTTAAATCATGGAGGTTTCATAATCTCGAATTACTTATAACCAACTTCTCATTTATATATAAAGTCGTTGACAAATCTTCAAGTCAGCCCTCTGTCCTGTTTAATGTGATACCACATTCCTTCTTTGGGAGCTTCCGGAAGCTTGCTGAGCCGGTTTTGAATGTACTTCAAATGAACCGAATTCAAACTCCGCCCCACATTGGATAAGTATTCATCAAACTTATAATAGGCTGATAAAGGTTTGTATTCTCTATCTAACGCAATGCTCAGAAATGTTTCAAATTGTAGGAGATCTTCTGTTTCGTTCGTTAATTCTATCAGTTCCATACCCTCGACTTCTTGCGGAATATGAGCTTCCCGAATGATTCCTTCCATATCAATCGCCGCAACCATAGGTCCAAATCCAATAGAGCGTTTGCGTCTTTTCTTTCCTCGCAGCGTCCAGACCCGATCTTGCTGACAAAAGCCATGCTCCAGCCAAAGTCCCGCATTATCTAAAACAATCCCCTCTTCTTTTCCGGGTGAAGGACGCATACATCGCCCCACTTGTTGCAGATAAAGTGCTAATGACTTGGTGGGACGAGCCAATTGTACCGCTTCACAATCCGGTACGTCAAATCCTTCCGAAACAATATCCACATTGCTCAAAACCTGAAAATCTCCATTCCTGAACCGTTGGAGAATCTGTTCACGCTCTTTTTTAGGAGTATTGGCATCGATATGTTCAGCAGAAATGCCTTCTTGACGATACTTTTCGACTATTTGCCGACTGTGTTCTATATTCACAGCAAAGACAATCATCCTTTTTCCTTCCGCTTTTTTGTGGTAACTATCCACCAGATCGGCCATCAGTTCGGTATCCTGCATTAATTCACCCAGTTCGTCTTGAGCATAATCATTCATTTTCACCTTGATGACCGATAAGTCGGGAGTAATACCCACAAAATGTTTCACTTTCACCAAATATCCTTGTGCAACAAACTGGCTCAATTTACCGCAGTTGATCAGAGTATCAAATAAATCGGAAAATCCTTCCCCACTCATTCGGATGGGAGTAGCTGTCACCCCTAAGAAACGAGCCTCAGGATAAATGTCCCATAACTTTTTATAAGTAGATGCCTTAGCATGATGGCACTCGTCTATGATTACAATATCCGCAACAGGGTATTCCCTGTTCGACAAGGATTGGATAGTAGCCACCTGTACTTTTTTTGTCACATCCGGTCGAATAGATCCTGATATAATGCCAGTCTGTACCTCAAAGTGTCGCAAGCGTTCTACAATCTGTTCCACCAATTCTTTACGATGGACGACAATCAGAATTTTCTTGTCTTTCAGACGAGCGCGGGCTACTATCTCGGAAAACACAGTGGTCTTTCCCGTTCCAGTAGGCATCTGGAATAAAACATTCATTAAATTCTGAGTGGCAGGATTCCAAGCATCAAAAATGTCATGAATCCCTTTTGTTTGATAGGGGCGTAATTGAATCAATTTCTGCAAATTCTATAATATACAGCAAAAGTACAATTTCTTATTTAATTCTCCGTTTTATGCATCATCTTTCAATTATTTTATTCACTACACATCCATTTTGAGGGTCTCTATCTTTCATCAAAACAGTCCGGGATAAATCTCCCCTCCTGTTTCGCTTACATTAAGAGTCTGTAAGAGTTTACCGTCCGGAGAATAAAACAACTGAAATTCCGAATCAGTGTCATATTCCTCCACTTCGATTATGATGACCGCCGGCTGCTTGGGAAAAGTGATGATTCTTACATCTTCCAATTGCATGGACGCCATCGTACTTTGCATAAAGGCCTTTGCCACAACAGGAGGAACAGCCTCCAAAGATTCGACATCGGTCTCTGTCATCAACCATTTACCTTTATCACTGAACCAGACGTTTAGCTCCCGCCCTTTCACCCTGATATCGGCAATGTGATAATCTCCTTTTCGTTCCCAATCGACCGTGGTCACTTTAGGATACATTTTCTGAAAGGCTTCCTGCACTTTATCGGGAGGAGGAAAACCGGCTGAAAAAACAGTGCTGGAAATGAATAACAACATTGCCATCAACAAAAGGGGGTTAAGCTTCTTTATCATTTGGGTTTCTATTAATTTAAGTTTGATACAACAACAACGTCAAGCGGATTTTGTTTGTGGATTTATTCCACAAAATTGTGGTGAATTCCACATTTACATCCCCGTATTATACTTCATTAGTGCCTTATACCATCTTTTCACATCTGGCATAATCTTTGTCTACTTCATCAATTAGTTTCTTTTCAGAGAAACCGGAATAATTGTATCACTTAAAAGAAAAATTATGAAAAAGTAGAAGAAAACAAAAACTAACAAGACTTCGATTCCGAAATGAGGACGGAGTTACAAAAGAAGTAAAAAACTGAAAAACATGTTTAACTCAAACCTATTAATTTATGACGAAAAAAAGTAACCTATCCTTAAGGTTTACAAGAGTATGGGAAAAACACTGCCTGAAAACAGTAGTTGCTACTTTGTTGCTGTGGTGCGCACAGTCGGCACAAGCGACGACCGATACTTACAAAACACAAGCGACTGCCAGTATACAACAACAAACCGTGAAAGCCACCGGTGTAATCATCGACAACACGGGTGAACCACTTATCGGAGTTTCCGTAAAAGTGCAGGGCACCAATACGGGAACCATCACCGACTTGGACGGAAAGTTCTCTATTGACACTCCCAAAGGAGCTATCCTCGAGTTTTCATTTATCGGTTACAAAACTGTCACAACGGAAGTGACCGGAAAGGAACTCCATATCACCATGCAGGAAGATTCAAAGCAACTGGATGAAGTAGTAGTTGTGGGCTATGGTTCACAAAAGAAAGTAAACGTTACCGGATCTGTAAGTATGGTCAATGCGGACGTCCTGGAGTCGCGCCCCGTACAGAATGTGTCACAGGCACTGCAAGGAGTTATTCCGGGACTGAATATGTCCGTGGGCAGTAGCGGTGGTACACTGGATGGCGAACTAAACGTAAACATCCGAGGAGCAGGTACGATAAGCGATGGTTCGAGCAGTAGTCCGTTGGTACTGATCGATGGAATCGAAGGAGACATGAATACAGTCAACCCGAATGATATTGAATCGGTATCTGTACTGAAGGATGCAGCTTCTTCATCGATCTATGGTGCGCGTGCGGCATTCGGGGTCATCCTGATCACTACGAAGAGTGGTAAAAGTGGCAAAACACGTGTAAACTATTCGGGTAATGTACGTTTCTCGGATGCCATTCAGTTGCCTGACATGGTGGATTCTTACACCTTTGCGCAGTATTTTAACCGGGCTTCGACCAATGGTGGGGAATCTCCTACCTTTGACGAAAAAGCATTGCAAAATATTCTGGACTTCCAAAACGGAAAGTTTACCGATCCTTCCACTCCCGAGTATTACGGGCTGGAAGCTGGACCGGACGGCAAATGGAAAAGCTATGCAGGATCTTTTGCCAATACAGACTGGTTCAAAGAGTTTTATAAAAGCTGGACACCCTCTACGGAACACAACCTCAGTATCAGTGGAGGAACAGAGAAGCTGACTTATATGATCAGCGGCAGTTTCCTGAATCAGAATGGCCTTATCAAGCACGGCGAAGATAACTTCAACCGTTATACGATGAATGCTAAAATCTCGGCAAAACCTGCGGAGTGGATCACGTTAAACTACACGAGCAAATGGACCCGTGAAGACTATGACCGCCCAACTTACATGACAGGTGCATTCTTTCATAACATTGCCCGCCGCTGGCCGACCTGTGCTCCCATGGATCCGAACGGTCATTACATGCCCAATATGGAAATCATTCAGTTGGAAGAGGGAGGTGTGCAAACGAGCCAGAAAAACTGGTATACCAATCAGCTACAAGCTATCTTCGAGCCCGTCAAAGACTGGCGAATTGTAGTAGAGGGAAGTATGCGTACCTATACACGAAAGCAACATTGGGCAGTATTACCGATCTATGGATATGACGTGAACAACAAACCTTACTTATTGTCGTGGAACGGTGGAGCGGCCGGATATTCAGAGGTTCAGGACGAACGTGAAGATGAAGATTACTTCTCCGGCAACATTTACAGCGACTATGCAAAAACAATCGGTGATCATTATTTTAAAGTGATGGGTGGTTTCAACGCCGAACTTTTCCGGCCAAGCGGAATGACCGGATTCGGAACTGACCTGATCAGTTCGAATGTTCCTTCTTTAGGATTGACTCAGGACAATCAGAAGGCAAATGCATGGGCACGCGAAAGAGCAATTGCCGGTTTCTTCGGACGTGTGAACTATAACTACAAAGAGCGGTATATGTTAGAAGCCAATCTGCGTTATGACGGTTCTTCACGGTTTGTAGGCGATAAGCGTTGGGGATTGTTCCCTTCTTTTTCAGCCGGATGGAATATCGCACGTGAAGATTTCTTCCGTCCTTTGGCCGGTATTATCGGCACCTTAAAGCTGAGGGGCTCTTGGGGGCAGCTTGGCAACAACAACACGGATAAGGCCAATGCCTGGTATCCCTTTTATCAAAATATGATTACGGGATCTGCCAATTCCGGATGGCTGATCGACGGCAAGAAACAAAATACAGCTCAACTGCCGGGCATCGTTAATTCACTGATGACATGGGAAACCATTGAATCATGGGATCTCGGTCTGGATTTTGGTTTGCTCAATAATCGCCTGACAGGATCGGTCGGTTATTATAACCGTTACACATACGATATGATAGGTCCTGCTCCTATATTACCCCCCGTACTGGGAGCTCTACCCCCTCAAGTGAACAACTGCGACATGAAGTCATACGGTTGGGAGCTGGAGCTCTCATGGAGAGACCGCATCAGCGAGTTTGATTATAGTGCGCGATTCGTTTTATCTGATGGAAAACGTAAGATACTGAAATATCCAAACCCGACGAATTCACTCTCTTCGGACGTATACTATAATGGACAGATATTGGGTGACATCTGGGGATACAAAACTGTTGGTATCGCACAAACCCAAGAGGAAATGAATGCGCACCTGGCCAACGGAGGCACACCCAACTGGGGAACAAACTGGGGAGCCGGTGACATTATGTATGCAAACCTGGATGGAAAAGAAGGGGTTAACAACGGATCGAACACTCTGGAAGATCATGGTGACTTAACAATTATCGGTAACAGCACACCCAGGTATAATTTCGGTCTGACACTGACCGGAGCATGGAAAGGATTCGATTTCTCAGTATTCCTACAGGGAGTGATGAAAAGAGATTACTGGTTGGACGGTCCGTACTTCTGGGGATCAAATGGCGGATTATGGCAATCAACTGCATTTAAAGAGCACATGGACTATTGGCGTCCGGAAGGTGATCCTCTCGGTGCAAACACTAATGCTTACTACCCAAAACCCTATTTTAATACAGATAAAAACCAGAAAGTACAAAGCGGATATCTACAGAATGCCGCATATTGCCGTCTGAAGAATGCCCAGATTGGCTACACTCTGCCCAAAACATGGACCCGGAAAGCAGCAATGGAATCGGTACGTGTTTATGTGTCCGGAGACAATCTGCTGACCTTCTCGGGAATCAGCGGAGTATTTGATCCGGAATTATTGGGTAGCGACTGGGGAGACGGTAAGCTCTATCCTTTGCAGAGAACGATTTCTATCGGCTTAAATGTTAACTTCTAATTTTACCAGACAAATGATGAAACTAAAACTGAAACATATCTGTTTCTGCTCGTTAATCGGAATGGGCGGACTGGCACTGACTTCATGCAACGACTTCCTGGACCGTTCGCCAATCAGTGATATCACTCCGGAAGATTACTTCAACACAGTAGATCAAGTGGGAAGCTATGTTATCAATTACTATGACGACTACCTTGAAAATTCGAATACAACCAAGATGTATCACCAAAGGGCATGGAACTCCGGAGTGGTAAGAAATGATGCTAACACCGACAATTTATTGAGTGATGATGGAAACCTTGATTATTTTGCGGGAAACAAACAGGTGCCCGAAGGGAAAAACATTCAGGAACCTCTGAACCGTATTCGTGTGTGGAATTATCTCTTTGAACAAGTACTGCCGAAAGAGAAAGAGGGTACGATTCCCGGAGATGCAGAATTGTTGAAGCAGTATATCGGAGAGGCTTATTTCTTCCGTGCCCTGGCTTATTATAACGCATTGGTACGTTTTGGCGATTATCCCATCATTACCGAAGTATTGCCGGACGACTCCGAAACACTGATCAAAAAAAGTCAGCGCGCACCACGCAATGAAGTGGCACGCTTCATTCTAAAAGATCTTGACGAAGCTATCAGCCGCCTGAAAGAACGTGGTTTCCAGAATAACCAGCGTATTAACAAACAGGCTGCATTGGTGCTGAAATCAAGAGTTGCACTGTTCGAAGCAACCTTCGAGAAATATCATCAGGGAACGGGGCGCGTACCGGGTGATCCAACATGGCCCGGAGCCGTAATGAGCTATAACAGTGGAAAAACATTCGATATAGCAGGAGAAATAAACTTCTTCCTGACGGAAGCGATGCAAGCAGCGGCAGCTGTTGCCGATCATGTTCAACTGGCAGAAAACTCGCATGTAATGAATCCTCCATACAATACACTTTATGGGTGGAATCCTTATTTCGAAATGTTCAGCCAGCCAGATCTTTCGAATGTGGAAGAAGTACTGCTGTGGAAACAATATAACCTGTCACTTACCGTATCACATTGTGTAGGTGCACGCCTTAAAAACGGAGACCGCACCGGACTGACACGTTCACTGATCAAAACATTTCTGATGAAAGACGGTATGCCTATCTATGCAAGCAACAATGCTATTGATGACAGAACGGTTTCTGATGAAAAGAAAGACCGCGACGAGCGCTTGCAACTGTTTGTGTGGGGAGAAAAAGATGCGTGGATGACAGATGAAAGAGCAGATACAGTGAAGAATTACAATAAGGACCAGGCGGGAAACATGGTAACGAATCCCGTACCTGTACCTTGGGTAAAATCTACAGTAATCAGCGATCAGGAACAGACACGTGATATCACCGGTTATCGTTCCCGTAAGTTCTATCCGTATGATGACGAACAAAGCAGATCGGACGAATTGCTGGGGACCAATGCCTGTCCTATTTTTCGTGTTTCCGAAGCATATCTTAACTACATCGAGGCTTGTTATGAGAAGAATGGTTCGTTAGACAGTAAGGCACAGAACTACTGGAAAGCCATTCGCAGACGTGCCGGTGTCGATGAAGACTATCAGAAGACGATCAATAGTACGGATCTGAGCCGCGAAGACGACCTCGGAGTTTACTCGGGAGACCGAATGGTAGATGCGACGCTTTACAATATTCGCCGTGAACGCCGCTGCGAATTTATCGCCGAGGGCATGCGCTGGGACGACCTGAAGAGATGGCGCTCTTGGGACCGGTTATTTACACAGCCGTATATTGTAGAAGGTATCAACTTTTGGGATGAAGCCTATAAACTCTACACAACCACGGATAAAGACGGAAATGAAAAGTCTGTTGTAGTAGCCGATGGCAGCACATCTGCTAACATGTCGCCGAAATCGGACGGAAAATACGTACGACCACTGCGAAGGACACAAACGAATAATCAACTTTATGACGGATATACCTGGAAAAAAGCTTATTATCTGGAACCACTCGGATTACAGGACTTGCAATTGTCGGCCACCAATCCGGAAGATATCAATACATCCATGATGTATCAGAATCCATATTGGCCTGCCGGTACAGGAAAAGCGCTTGAGTAGTGTCGCCAAATACGTAAAACCGTAATATAACAAAGTTCACCACAGAGTTTATACAAGGTATGTTTTGCCGATGTATCCTGTGGTGAACAAAATCAAATCTCCGAATGAACCTAAGCCACGTCTTTTAAGTTATATGATATATAGAAAAGAATAAAATCTGATTTGATCAGATCAGACCGACTACAATAAACAACAACTTAAAAATATAGGAAAGTATGAATGCGCATGAAGAATTATTCGGTGGAAATATACCACAAGATGTAACTGAGAAACAAGGCGAAAACGCTATTTTTATTGTTTATGGACTGAAGCAATCGGACGATGCAATCAAGCAAGTAAAAGATGTATGTGCTAACTTCTCCGCCCTGATACGCAGTATGCGTAACCGTTTTCCTGATATGCAATTTAGCTGCACGATGGGGTTTGGTGCCGATGCCTGGAGCAGACTTTTTCCGGAATTGGACAAACCTAAAGAGTTAAGTACCTTTGAAGAGATAAAAGGAGATAAATATGTAGCTGTATCTACCCCGGGCGACCTGTTACTGCACATCCGGGCTAAACAGATGGGTCTCTGTTTTGAATTTGCTTCTATAATTGACGAAAAACTCAAAGGTGTGGCAGAATCTATCGATGAAACACACGGGTTCAGATATATGGACGGAAAAGCGATCATCGGTTTCGTAGACGGTACGGAGAATCCAGCCGTAGATGAAAACCCTTATCATTTTGCGGTTGTCGGTGACGAAGACCCGCAATTCGCAGGAGGCAGTTACGTTTTTGTGCAGAAATATATCCATGACATGGTAGCGTGGAACTCGCTTCCGGTCGAAGCACAAGAAAAGGTGATTGGCCGCCGCAAATATAATGATGTGGAATTGTCGGACGAAGAGAAGCCGCAAAATGCCCACAATGCTGTAACCAATATCGGTGACGATTTGAAAATCGTACGTGCCAATATGCCGTTTGCCAACACTTCGAAAGGAGAATATGGAACATACTTTATCGGCTATGCCAGCACCTTCAGTACTACCCGCAAAATGTTGGAGAACATGTTTATTGGTGACCCTGTGGGGAACACCGATCGTTTGTTGGACTTCAGTACTCCGGTAACAGGCACATTGTTTTTTGTACCTTCGTACGATTTGCTGGCTAAACTCGGAGAATAGTAATCACTCTCCATACAGTACAGTCTCCGCTATCCAGGCAAAAACATTGGCTATCAGTTTGGAAGCATTATTATTAATGGTCCCGGAATTATTGTTTATACGGTTATCGGTAGTAGACGTTGAACTGGATGCCGAACTACCAATATCCGTATCTCCCCAATAAACGATTCTCCTTGAATAGTCAACGCCCAAAACAATACCTCCTGCAGGCCCCATCAATATAGGAGTAATACCTTTGGATGCATCTGTATTGAGTTGTATCTCGCCATGATAAGCATCATAATTGCGTAAAGAGAAGTCAGTATTGACAGGAGTATATGGAGCAATGGTAAAAGGCCCGTTAGTAGTAAAGTAGCTATTACCATCCTCAAGAGTTGCCAAAGGATAGGGACCGGTATTACTCGTTAAAAAAGAAATGCCACTATTTCCACCCAATATCTCTTTTAATAAATTCTGGCTGACATCACTGGCATCATAAGAAACAATCAATACACGGTTCTTTTTAGCCTTCACCCAATTGTGCGCTTTCTGGGCATCCGAGATCCCGAATAAAGAATTGCTCATATAATGGACATAAACGACATCAAAAGCCGCGAAAAGAGCATCTGTCAGATTATTATTGCTCGCACTCACGCCAATCAGATTATATCCTCCGCATTCAACTGTTCCGGCCGGACCGAAATTATTTTGATTATTGAGTATTCCGCGAAGACCGGTTGCGCGCGCCTCTGCATTGCCAGAGCCAATGATATTCGTTCCCAGATATCCCAAACCGGCATTGAATGTTAAAAGATCAATTGTTTTGTAGGCAGCTACATCATATCTCTGCTGTATATTCACTAAAATACGCCAGCGATGGGCTGTAATCACAAAGTTTTGAGTACGACGGATATTGCTTGCCGAATTGTTCTGCAGAGCTGTAATCACCAGTTGACTCCCATTCTGTGTTTTTTCTACTTTAAAGAATTCATTTGCCAATGACTGGTCGGCGGTTCCTTGGGGAGTTCCTGAGGCATCGGCCCATTGTAAAGTATAATCCGGAAGATCGGTATTCACACTAATGATTCCTGCCGAACCGGCTTTGTTCTTGAGGATGATCTCTCGCGAAGACACCCCAAAATGATGTTCTCCATCGAAACTCATGTCAATGGTATAATCATCCCATGCCTGTACTTCGGTTACGATATGGGCGGAACGATTATTCGCCGCTTCGTCCGGACTACCCCACCCCGGACCTGAAACCTTCTTTATATTGAATATGTACTTATGATTACGAAGTACTTGCCCGAAAGCATTTTCAACATTATCGGGATCAAAATCCATACGGTAGTAACCCGGTTGATCACTTCCTTCATAATAACCCTCCACAACAATACAGGTTGCCTGGCTTACCCGGTTGTCCGGGGTTGGTGAATCGGCTTCAGGCAAGTAAAGTTGGGCTGAAAATTCATTCAGGTTCTCAGCAGGTACAGGATACAGGACACTATTTACATTTCCGGTACTTCCGGCGGGTACGCTCGGAAGCGTAACCCTGACGACTCCGGTTTCATCGGGTATTATCTGCAAGTGGTCATTGGCACGATATGCTTTTACCCCTGACAACTTAAAGTTTGCCACTTCCGTAGCTTTCACATCTACCCGTGCAATGGAACGTAACATCTTTATCCCGGTAATATTATTTATAACCGTTGCTTTTAATCCGCCGGGCAATTCATACTCCCCATACATTGGAAAATCGGAAGTGATATTGTTGAACCGGAGATTGATGTTCTTTTTCACCAAATCTTCGCTATCATCCACCAAAGGCTCATTGGCTATTACCGCATCGGTAGCATTGGCCAATATGAGTAATTTTAAAGGCGAACTGCTTGATTTTAATAAAGCTTTAAAAGAAGCAGCGGATGAAGTGTTGTTGATGGATATGCCTGGTACACGGTACTTATATTTACCTTCTTCAAACACTAACACTTGAATCTCACTGATTTTAGACTCATGATCGGTCGTCGCAAATGTTCCTCGCGTCCGGGCATATGTAGTGGAGGCCGGTATGGTTATCACTAACCTTACCGATACATCCTCTGTATTATTTCTATCTGCATCTCCGGACACTTCCATACTGTCGGTACACGACATATATAAAAGGCCGGTTATCAGAATTACCATTAATTTTTTCATTAGGGTTTAGGTTTATTTCCTCAGATACAAAGATGGACTTTTTCAGGAAGGAATCCGTGGCGTTTAATGAATGGTGTAAACAAAGATTTTTCTATTATCACATCTCACATGAATTTATTGTCCAATTATGCAACAATCGGAAATGTGTGTAAAGACGTGTATCCATTTTCGAAACTTCATTATAAACTTTTCACCAGTTCTTGTTGCCGGTTAAAGAAATGGATTCGCTGAACCTCGCCACTCTGCGAAATCAAAGTTGAATACTTCTTTAATGACTGTATCCATAGCTTCAAATGCTGAAATAGAAAATCATCTTTCGAAGTTATGGAATTAATGGAAAAGACCCCTATCAGGCATTGATGGTAAATATCTGTTTCTACATAACTATATGTAGACTCAAAATTGATATCGGATATATATATTTTCACATCTTTTCCGGATGAATATTTTCCCTGAGCTGAGATCTCCTCCAATTCATTCAGTAATACCAATAATTCCTTCTTTATTCTTTTTACACTGTCTTCTGATATCAGATTGATATTTAAGAAAAACTTGACCTCATTGACCAATCTGATAAATATCTCTTTATCCCATACATAATTGGTTGACTGGAATAGCTGAGACAGATTTACAAATTCTTTTTGCTTGTCAATCAATTTTTCCGGAATCTCCAAATCTTCATAATGTCTGCCTGCATATGTACTTTCATGCTGGTAAATCCATTTGAAAAGCTGGAATTTGGATAAGGCTTCATACTTTAAATACAGGGTTTGCGGAACGGTATTTGAGGAGGTGCTTCTTTCCGAACTTTCCCGTTCAATCAATTGACCGAACAACTTTATATACGAATCGATAATAGAATAATAGGTCTCCGCAGGGCGTTGGCATTGCAACATATTCAGATTAACGATAGCGTTGTCATTCAAATCGGCCCCTACTATTTTATCAAGAGAGATGCCCATGTGTTGAGATATGGTGGCAACTTCGGCAAAAGTGAACGGTACTTCACCCCGCAACCGCCTGTAAGTAGCTTCTTTGCCAAGGTAAAGAATATCCATCAGCGCATTTGCAAGATTGTTCCCCTTGGGTAAGTATATTTTCATTGCATCTATTAAATCTGTATTTATATTACGCATAATCATTGTTTTTATATTTTTATCTGTAAACAAGTAGTCTGTAACTTTTGTTTCGCCTATCGAAACGAACAATTTCTTTGATGACGGTGCGTTGCATTATCAGAGCTTTCTTTTTCAGGGGTTGCTTCAATAGACACTTTTTGTTTATAAATACATTTTTAAAGTCACAAATCGTTGCTGTCTGGAAGGTATATTTGTTATCTGAAAAAAAACGTAGTATATCCACCTAAATAAAAAGATAATGAAAACAAGTAAAATCTTTATGACTACACTGGTTGCATTGACTATGACTGCATGCAGCAATGACAATGATTGGGTTGACCAGCCCAGCAATCCGGACGTAATTGCCCCGGATGCATATGCCTCTTTTTCCATCAGCATTCCCCACGCATCGAAGACACGTGCAGTATCTACAGATCCGGGAATTGCAGCGGAAAGCACAGTGAAATCCCTACATGTGTTTATTTATGACGCAGAATCTCCCAATACACCTACTGTAGCTGAATTTACGGTCGCAGGAGGTACGCTCACACAGAAACCAGCCGGGAGTTCTACCTGGGTAACCAGCCAACCGGTCAGCACCAAAAAGACGGATAAATATATTTTTGCGGGAGTAAACCTTAATGCAGAAATAGTGAACTATATTACTTCTAACGGATTGGGTGCATTCAGCTATAAAGATTTCACACAAGAAATAACAAAATTGGCGGATCAAACAAATGGATTTGTCATGTTCAATAGTGCTTATCCGACCCTTACGCCCGCTGCTGATTTATATGAGAAGAAAAGTGAAGCCGAAAACAATCACATAACCATTTCTGTGAATCGCGTCACTGCAAAAGCGGCGGTGTTCCAATCACAGAGCTTTGTGGTGAACGGAGGCGGAACGATGACAGATCTGAAGTTCGGCTGGAGAAACCTGAATAAAAAATTCTACTTTATTCAGGATAACAGGGACGCTCTCATCAAAGACTATAACTGGGCTAATTATACCGCAGAAGATTTTACGAGGGGAACAGATGCCATCAACGTTTATGCTTCGGCTGATGTGCCTACCTCTTTTTCCTATGCTACGGAAAATGCATTCCAGTATATTTCGGGTACATCCAATGTGGATGCAGCAACTTTTATCAGTGTCAGTGGGGTATTTACACCCAATAACATCATATCTGCCAAAATAAATCCCCCCGTAGTTGCGGCTGATTTTGAAATCATCGTCAATCCGAAACCGGCGGATAAAACATTCTTTGTCGTGCGGACTGCCGATGGTGTTGCCAATTACTTTATAGATGGACCTACGGCAGAAAAGTTTGCGGAGCTATGTGCCGCAAATACTCCGCAAATGCCATCTATCAATGGGAACTACCTATTATCGGAGAATACGTATAGCAACGGATTGTGTTACTATCATATTTTTGTTAACGGTGACGCAGTCACACCACAGGCTCCTTATAATATCTACAGAAACCAATATTTCAAGATCAACATCAATTCTATACAAGCACCGGGAAATCCTTCGGACAACTTTGACAGAGGAGAACCAATCAAGCCTAATTCATGGATTGGGGTCGACATCCAGATTATCCCTTGGGAGGTGATTGAAGAAGATCACGATTTATAACCAGCTAATTAATGCCCCACAGAATGTTTACCTGCAAGATAGAAGCCGGATTCAGAGTATTCATATTCATTATATTGCCTTTCGTACTCACGAATTGCATCCGGGAAGATATGTCCGGATGTCCCCAAGATGATGGAGGGCTGGCCCTCAAATTCAGCTATGACACAAATGCAGACTCAAGGCAGAGCACTGCGCAAGGTGTCGATCGATTGGCTGTTTTCATATTCGATGAAAAAGGACTTTTTATCTCTCAGGTAAACGATTCTATGACTTCAATCAATGACAATTATGTCATGGAGCTGCCTTACAAACAGGGCAGTTACCAATTTGTAGCATGGGGTGGCTATGATAAAAGTACTTATCAAACTTCTGAATGTGTGCCGGGGAAAACTTATATCGATGATTTCTTTCTATCTGTAAAACGTCAGGAGGACAACCGGGTAACCAATCAGCCCAAACTGCTCTATCACGGTATGCACGATATAGTGGAGCTTAACAGTAAAGAAAAAACAATCGTATTGATAAACTTGAAACAAATGACGAATCATATCCGGGTCATTGCTCATAATTTGAATCAAGACAGAAGTGACAACATTTATATAGAGGATAATAACGGTAAGTATGGATATGATTCACAATTCTCCGATGATGACCGGATAACCTATATTCCCATTTATGAAGCATCATCGGGACAATCAGATCCGCTGATTGCCGACTTCAATGTAATGAGGCTGGAAAAAGATAGAGAACCCCGGCTGCGAATTGCTGACAAAACAGGTACAATCCGCTATGATGAGAATCTTATTGGTAAACTTATAGGCGGAAATCCCAATATTGATTTTGAACATAACCATGATTTCACCATTGAAATATCCTTCGATAACTACATCCCGGTCATTATCAAGATTAATGGCTGGGAGATAGTTAATGAAGAAATATGACTATAAACTGCAGAACAATGAAACAAAGAAAGGTACACTCATATCAATGAGGATTCCGTGAAAGATGGCAACAGGTATCATGTCCTTCCCCGAATAGTGAGTAATGGACGGCAACAATACATCCATTGAATTTACACCGGCAGCAGAAATAGGGGCCAGTTTCCCAAAATATTTCCTGATCAGTGGTGCGCCCAGCAATGCCATCATTTCGCGGAAAATATTGGCCAGCAAAGCAATTGTACCAAGTTCCGTTGCCAACTGTAATCCTACGGAAGCCTCCTTGAACTGAGTAATCAAGATGGATGAAAGGGAATAATATGCAAATCCGCTTCCCACTGCCATACAATCGAATACACTCCACTGACTCAGTAATAAACTGGCAAAAGCTGAAAAAAGAAGGGTTCCGACAATGGTAGCTATCGGCACTAAAAGCATATTGGGACGTAGGCTTTTGATCAGAAATTTCAGATTCTTATTGCTTCCGATACTGATGCCAACCTGCAACATCAATGCATAAAGTATGTACATAGAAAGATTGTGCATGTCAAACTGGAAATCATTGAAAATTCCGACCAGACAACCTATACAGAAAAATGCGACAACAATCAGACTGCCTTTCATGATTTTCCTCCTTTCTTGAAAAACAGGCGTAATACGAGAAAAGAAGCCAACATGCTGCCCAAGATACTTGAAGTAGCCAACACAATGGCTTGCCATCCGAATTTACCCAGATTATTTACGATTAAACTATTGGAGCCTATCGAAAGGCCCAGCACGAAAAGTAGCAGGAATATCGTAAGCGAAGTACTCTTTTCTACTTTCTTCAGAAATTTCAGGTTACGCAGCAAATAACCGATGCCAATACCTAAAAACATGATAGATATAATGGAAAACATACTCGTATATTTTAAAAAGTTACACAATGCACTTCCTGGCAACTTTTATGTATGAGTTGCCGGACAGATCCTCCCTTTCACCTTATATTTAATAAGGGAACGAAAAGAGATAAATCAAACTACAAAACAGGAAGTAATTCAGATAAATCCGCTAAACCAATGTACATGCACAATGCAGTGTCCGTACAGAATCTTATTTTCTCGCACGGCATTGTGTATGCTATATGTAGTAAACAATTGGTTCATATTATTCATTAATTACAGTGCAAAGGTAATACTATTGCGCATATTTTCCAAATAATTATGCAAAATATAAATAGTCATAGTAGTGGAATTACTCATAAAAAGACGATGAAAATCTTGCAGAACCTGTATTTTTCTTCGTATCTTTACAAACCGAAATAAAGGATATATCAATAAACATATAACGATATGGAAAACAGAAGTTTAGTAACCATAGCGGAGCATTCGAAAGAAAAAATCCTCTATATGCTCGAAATGGCGAAACAATTTGAGAAGAATCCCAACCGCCGGTTATTGGAAGGTAAAGTAGTGGCTACCCTATTTTTTGAACCTTCTACCCGCACCCGGCTAAGTTTCGAAACTGCTGCCAATCGCCTGGGCGCACGGGTTATCGGATTCTCGGATCCTAAAGCTACCAGCTCATCCAAAGGGGAAACTCTGAAAGATACAATTATGATGGTTAGTAACTACGCTGACGTGATTGTAATGCGGCATTTTCTGGAAGGAGCAGCACGCTATGCAAGTGAAGTGGCTCCAGTGCCTATCGTAAACGCCGGGGACGGAGCCAATCAGCACCCTTCACAAACAATGCTCGATCTCTACTCCATTTATAAAACACAAGGTACACTGGAGAATCTGAACATCTATCTGGTAGGTGACCTGAAATACGGACGTACAGTACACTCTTTGTTGATGGCAATGCGGCATTTTAATCCGACTTTCCACTTCATTGCTCCCGAAGAGCTGAAGATGCCGGAAGAATATAAGATTTATTGCAAAGAACATAACATAAAATATGTGGAGCACACAGACTTCAACGAAGAGGTAATTAAGGATGCGGATATTCTTTACATGACCCGCGTACAACGTGAGCGTTTCACTGACCTAATGGAATATGAACGGGTGAAGAATGTATATATCCTAAAAGCGAAAATGCTCGAAAACACTCGTCCTAACCTCCGCATCCTGCATCCATTGCCACGTGTTAACGAAATAGCTTATGACGTGGACGATAGTCCGAAAGCTTACTACTTTCAGCAGGCACAGAACGGTCTCTATGCCCGTCAAGCTATACTTTGCGATGTATTAGGAATCACTTTACAAGATATTTTATAAAATCATGAGCGAGAATAAACAAGAACTACAGGTGGCCGCACTGAAAAACGGCACTGTTATCGACCATATCCCTTCGGAGAAACTCTTTACTGTAGTTTCACTGCTTGGGTTGGAACACATGACGACCAATATTACTATCGGATTCAATCTGGACAGCAAGAAACTGGGTAAGAAAGGAATCATCAAGATTGCCGACAAGTTCTTCTGTGACGAAGAAATCAACCGTATTTCCGTAGTAGCACCTCATGTAAAACTAAACATTATCCGTGACTACGAAGTGGTAGAGAAGAAAGAGGTACGTATGCCGGACGAGTTGAAAGGTATAGTGAAATGTGCCAACCCGAAATGTATTACGAACAATGAACCGATGGCCACGTTATTCCATGTGATTGACAAGGATAGTTGCGTTATAAAATGCCATTATTGCGAAAAAGAACAGAAAAGAGAAGATATCACAATCATTTAGTTACGTGACATAGCGCTACGAGTTTTAAAATACTGTGCTATGGCGTAATAGCACTTGTAGCGCATATAGCACGCTGTTAATAAAAAAGATGAAGCAAGACTGGAAACCTGGAACCCTGATTTATCCGTTGCCTGCCGTACTGGTAAGTTGCGGAAACAATGAAAGTGAATACAATATACTTACGGTGGCTTGGACCGGAACCATTTGTACCAATCCACCGATGTGTTATATTTCTGTCCGTCCCGAACGCTACTCCTATCCTATTATAAAAAAGAATATGGAGTTTGTGATCAACCTGACAACCCGGGATATGGCTTTTGCAACAGACTGGTGTGGGGTACGATCGGGTAAGGATTATCACAAATTTGAAGAAATGAAACTGACACCGGGTAAATGCACAGTGGTGAGTGCGCCTCTCATTGAGGAATCTCCCCTTTGTATCGAATGCCGGGTAAAAGAAATTGTATCTTTAGGATCACATGATATGTTTATTGCCGATGTGGTAAACATTCGGGCGGATGACCGTCACTTAAACCGGGAAACCGGAAAACTGGAACTGGCAGAAGCTAATCCGCTTGTATATGTACATGGGGGATATTATAATCTGGGAGAAAAGATCGGTAAATTCGGTTGGTCAGTAGAAAAGAAAACAAAGTGAAGCTATGAAACGAGTGATTCTCCTTTTTATATATATGTGGATTACTTTTGCCGCTTATGGTGAAGGTGATCATAAAAAGGAAAAACGCCCGGATGACCGCAAAATAAATGTAGGAATCAGGGGTGGTTTTAACTCTTCCATGTTTTTGGTTTCCAATCTGAAAATCAAAGATGTAACCATTGACGAGATTCAGAATAATTATAAAATAGGTTATTTCGGTGCTCTCTTCATGCGCTTCAACATGAAGAGACATTTTATACAGCCCGAGATATCGTATAACATCAGCAGATGCGAAATCACTTTCGACAAACTGGGTTCACAACATCCCGATATCGAACCTGACTATGCATCGGTTAATTCAACTATTCACAGTATTGATTTTCCGTTGCTTTACGGCTATCACGTAGTAAGACAAGGCCCTTACAGCATGTCTCTTTTTGCCGGACCGAAACTAAGATATCTGTGGAATCAAAAAAATAAAATCACCTTTGAGAACTTCGACCAGCAAGGCATCCATGAGAGGTTACATCCCTTCAATGCCAGCGCAGTGATCGGAGTAAGCGTCAGCATTTCACGTATCTTTTTTGATTTTCGTTATGAACAAGGACTTCGCAACTTGTCGAAGTCTGTTACTTACGATAATATAGACGTCGAAGGTAAGCCCGAAGTAAGTAATATCACTTTTCGACGCCGTGATAATGTACTTAGTTTTTCACTCGGAGTTATATTTTAAATAACTTTTTTAGCTAAAAGGTTGCACACTCTTTAAATATTACCTAAATTTGTGCGATTATAATAATAAAGGTTTCAAGATATACTTTAATCTTATTATAACAAATAATGAAAAGAGACGATTTAATTTTCGAGATTATCGAAAAAGAACATCAACGTCAGTTGAAAGGCATTGAGCTGATCGCATCAGAGAATTTCGTGAGTGATCAGGTGATGGAGGCAATGGGATCTTGTCTTACCAACAAATATGCGGAAGGATATCCGGGTAAACGCTATTATGGCGGCTGTGAGGTGGTAGACCAGAGTGAACAAATTGCCATCGACCGCTTGAAAGAGATTTTCGGTGCAGAATGGGCCAATGTACAACCTCACTCAGGAGCACAGGCTAATGCTGCTGTATTTCTTGCTGTGTTGAACCCGGGCGACAAGTTCATGGGACTGAATCTGGCACACGGAGGTCACCTTTCACATGGTTCATTAGTAAATACTTCGGGAATCATTTACACTCCCTGCGAATATAATTTAAAACAGGAAACCGGTCGCGTGGATTACGACCAGATGGAAGAAGTGGCATTACGTGAGAAACCCAAAATGATAATTGGAGGAGGTTCAGCCTACTCTCGTGAATGGGATTACAAACGTATGCGCGAAATTGCCGATAAGGTGGGTGCGATCCTTATGATTGATATGGCACATCCTGCCGGATTAATTGCAGCAGGACTGTTGGACAACCCGGTGAAATATGCTCATATCGTAACTTCAACTACCCACAAGACTTTGCGGGGACCTCGTGGCGGTGTAATCATGATGGGTAAAGATTTCCCCAATCCATGGGGAAAGAAAACTCCAAAAGGAGAAATTAAAATGATGTCTCAGTTGCTCGACTCAGCTGTATTCCCCGGAATACAGGGTGGTCCGCTGGAACATGTAATTGCAGCTAAAGCCGTAGCTTTCGGTGAGTGTTTGCAACCGGAATATAAGGAATATCAGAAGCAAGTACAAAAGAATGCTGCCGTATTGGCACAAGCCTTAATTGACCGTGGCTTTACCATCGTTTCCGGCGGTACGGATAATCATTCGATGCTGGTGGATCTACGCAGTAAATATCCTGACTTGACAGGTAAAGTTGCCGAAAAAGCACTTGTATCTGCTGATATAACAGTCAATAAAAACATGGTTCCGTTCGATAGTCGTTCTGCGTTCCAGACTTCAGGTATCCGTTTGGGTACTCCCGCTATCACGACTCGTGGTGCAAAAGAAGATCTGATGCTGGAGATTGCAGAAATGATCGAAACCGTTCTATCGAACGTAGAGAACGAAGAAGTGATAGCACAAGTACGTGCACGTGTCAATAAGACAATGGAAAAATATCCGATCTTCGCTTATTAAATAGCACATTTTAGTATTAAACAATAACATACGTGGGCTCGCAATTCTCTGTGAAGAAAGTTGCGGGCATTTTTTTTGCTCTTTTAACATGGCATTAACACCCCACCCTAAAACCTTTCCTTCCCAAGAACCGTTGTTAAGTAGTTAAAAAAAGAAGATATTCACTTAATACCTAAACTGATATGAAAATAAGAAATTTAATGGTTGCAACTACATTATTTGTTGCTGCAGGAGCTATGGCTCAAAATCAGGATTGCGCCTTCTTCTTTCCTAATCAAGAAGGTGAGCAAATCACTCGTAATTGTTACACCGCTGATGGTAAACTCACCAACATCCTTGTCTACAGAGTAGACCAAGCCTACGATTACCCTTCAGGAATGGAAGTAGTAGCCAACTATACATTTACTGATGCTTCCGGAAAAACACTCAATTCCGGGCAAATGGTAGCTCGCTGCAATGACGGTAACTTCTCTATGAGTATGGGAGATGTGGCCACATTCCCCACTGCACTTAATATGATGAATGCCGATGTATATATGATGGGAGATTTAATGAATTACCCGAATGCATTTTCCGATCCAATGAATCCGGGAGACGATGACGAGTTTGATGACGGCACTCTGCGTCTTTATCAAAAAGGCAATAAAAATAACCGCGCCGAAATTTCTATCTTCGACCGGGAATTTGTTGCTACCGAAACGGTAAACACTCCAGCAGGAGCATTCTATTGTACCAAAGTAAAGTACGAAATGAATATCTGGACTCCTCAGGAAACAATAAAAGGTTATGGATATGAATGGTATGCACCCAATATTGGAATTGTCCGCTCTGAACAATACAATAATAAGAAGGAGCTACAATCGTACAGTGTGTTAGAAAGAATCAAAAAGTAGCACACTGGACTCTATATATCCGTCATCCCCGCCATTCTTTCAAGAAGAATAGCGGGGATTTATTTATTGCTTTATATCGGACTATCTTTAACTCAATCCTTCAATATTACCATCCACGATGTCAATATGCAGAGCTTGTGGTTCTTTAGGTAAACCCGGCATACGCATTATTTCGCCCGCAATCGCTACGATCATCTCGGCACCGTTATTTATAACGATATCTTTAATATGAAGTTCGAAATTATCTACCGCACCATATACTTTCGGATCGGCAGAGAAAGAATATTGGGTTTTAGCAATACATACAGGATAATGACCAATACCCATTTTTTCAATCAATTTAATCTTGTTACGGGTCAGTGTACTATAAGTCACGACACTTGCACCATATAGATTGATTGCGATTTTCTCGATTTTCTGCTGTACGCTGTCTCCATCATTATATGTAAACTGTAACGGTTCAGACGGTTTATTCTCAATTGTTTCAACCACAAGATTCGCCAGTTCGACAGCACCCTCACCTCCTTCCGTAAAGGCATTATTGATAGCATAGCCTACTCCTAACTGCTCACAGTGCTCACGAAGCAACTCCATTTCTTCATCCGTATCACTCGCAAATTTATTGAAAGCAACGATAACCGTTTGACCGAACGAATGAAGATTACGAACATGCTTGTCCAAATTGCGCAAACCTTCTCTCAATCCTTCAAGATTCGGTTCTTTAATTCGGTCCAGGCTTACTCCTCCGTGCATTTTGAGCCCTTGTGCTGTGGCAACAATCACTGTCAGACGTGGTTGAAGCCCGCTCTTACGACATTTAATATTATAAAATTTCTCTGCTCCCAGATCGGCACCGAAGCCGGCTTCTGTGATAACATAATCTCCAAAAGTCATCGCCATTTTTGTTGCCAAAATAGAGTTACAGCCATGGGCAATATTAGCAAATGGGCCACCATGTACAAATGCAGCGGTGCCTTCGGTAGTCTGTACCAGATTCGGATGTATAGCATCTTTCAGCAAGACAGTAATAGCCCCTGCCACGCCCAGATCTTTTACAGTAAACGGTTTGTTATCATAGGTGTAGCCTAAAAGAATATTTTCGATACGACGGCGGAGATCATCTACATCCTTTGAAAGACAAAGAATAGCCATAATTTCCGAAGCCGGTGTAATGTCAAATCCGGATTCCTGTGTAATACCATTTGTTTTCGGACCAAGACCAACTACGATATTGCGCAATGAACGATCGTTGACATCGAGTACGCGACGCCAGAGAATCTCTTTCAGACCAAAACCTTTAGATTGATTCTGGTATAAATAATTGTCCAGTAATGCAGAGATCATATTGTGAGCCGAAGTGATGGCATGAAAATCACCGGTAAAATGCAAATTAATCTTTTCCATCGGAAGTACCTGGGCATAACCTCCTCCTGCTGCCCCTCCTTTCATACCGAAACACGGTCCCAGGGAAGGTTCACGCAAAGCAACAATTGCCTTTTTACCTATCTTGTTTAATCCTAATGCAAGCCCTATGGATACAGTCGTTTTACCAATCCCTGCTTTCGTTGCGGTAATGGCAGTGACCAAAATCAGATTGCTCTGTTTCACCTTTTCTTCATCAATCAGATATTCAGGGATTTTTGCGATATACCGGCCATAATTTTCTACTTCATCGCGAGGTATGCCGATGCTTTCAGCCACTTGTTTTATTTTCTTCAATTCAACACTACGTGCTATTTCTATGTCTGATTTCATATTGAGAGTTATTAAGTTAGTAAATGAAGTCGCAAAATTAACAATTAACTCCATATCAAAGTTGTCTTTATTACCTTTTTTTAGTGGAGATAAAAAGATGCCACATCATTGCTGGATTTTTCAGGGAAAAAAGACGTATATTTGCTACTTACAAACAAACAAGCAATATGATACGATATATAATCTTTGTGGCTCTATGTATCTGTACCGAAATAGTATCAGCTATAGATCACCATGCAAAAGACAGCCTCTTACTACAACTAAAACATACGACAGTATCCGCTCAACGAATCAGTATCTACAGAAACCTGGCAGATATCTGTTTTGAAACACCGGACGAAAAAACATATTTGCTTGGCATGTATAGAGAAGCTAAAAAGGCGGGTGACACACCCATGATGCTTGATGCATTGAATGATCTTGCATGCGGAGAGGCTAAAGAATACCGCATGGATTCAGCGTATCATTATATGAATCTGATAAAAGCAACTCATAATGTCAAAGAAATAATTCCTTTATCAGCTTATCTTCACATGCGTTTTTTCGATATGCTATGCAGCCATAACGAGACAGAAGAGGCCATTGCGAAGGAATTGCAGTTTACGGAAGAAAAGAAATCGGACGCACCATCTCTATACAGCAAAATCGTACAAGCTTATATCACCGGAAGTAGCCTTCATTCCAATGAAATGATGAAAGAAGCACTCCCCTATTTGGAAACAGCAATGAACTTATCCAAGCAATTACCTCCTGAGAAACGCATTAAATTTGTATCAATGATTGTTTGGAAATTATCCAATATCTATAGTTTTTTGAACGAATGTGACTCAGCGATCCGTCTTTTGGAAGAAGATTTGGAAAATCAGCAACTGTATTATAAAGATCATTACAAAGCAAAACGCCCCTTTTACAATCTGGCTGCACGTGAGTTACAAATCTATGCGTCACTGTTGACAAATGCTATCATGGTAGCTCCCGAAAAGATGGATTATTACTGGCAGCAAATAGTAAAACTGAACAAGGAGCTGACAAATCCGTACGACCGGTACAATTATTTCCTATCAATGGACAACTATTACTTGAACTTAAAGCCTCACCCCAATTACGAGAAAGCATTAATTGCCAACGACAGTCTGATTCAAATAGCTCAAACGATAATTCCAAATAATCTGCCAGGACTCTACGACATTCAATCACAAACATATGAGGCCATGGGCAATTTTAAGGAGGCGCTGGCATATCTTAGAATATCTGCTCAGTATAAAGATTCGCTAAACACTGAAAATATGCAAAAGCAACTTAGTGAACTCCAAATAAAATATGAGGTGAACAAATTGAATAATGAAAAGTCACAGCTTGAAATCAAAAATAAACGCATTTTAGTGATATGCCTGTTCATCATCCTGACCATTGTAATCGTTATCTGTCTTTATTTATATCACAATCTGAAAAAAGAAAAAAAGATGAAGATTCACCTCCGAAATCTCAAGCAAAAGGCCGAAGAAAGTGAAAAGATGAAAACAGCTTTCATTAATTCTGTTTGTCACGAGATACGAACACCACTTAACGCCATTGTCGGTTTCTCTGATTTGATATTCAATGATGAAGTAGATAAAGAAAACCGCGAAAGCTTCTCACACGAGGTGCAGAAGAACACGGTCTTACTGACTTCACTGATCAATAATATGCTCGAGGTATCCAGTCTGGATGTATCACAGGAAAAACTGCCTTGTAAACAAGTCGATTTACATCATATCTGCATACAAGAAATGAAGCAACTAAGCCAGTATCATAAGCCTGATATAGAATATCATATGGACTTACCGGAACACCCTGTCATTTTGTCTACCCATGAGAAATATTTATCATTGGTTATAGAACACTTGTTGAACAATGCTAATAAATTTACCGAAAAAGGAACTATCACCCTCCGTTACCGCATGGATGAAGCACACCAACAGCTTCATATCAGTGTGACAGATACCGGATGCGGTATTCCGGTTGACAAGCACAAAGAGGTATTCGAACGTTTCTCGAAACTCAACACGTTTACTCCGGGAAATGGATTAGGACTATATCTGTGTCAACTAATTATCCGCAGGTTATCCGGAGAGATAAATATCGATCCGACATACAAGGAAGGTACTAAAATAACAGTAACAATACCTGTCCAATAGCCCCTCCTTAATTTTTAAGAGTAAATCTACTTGAAACGTGAAGTATCCACACCTTCACGTTTCTTCTCTTTATATCCTCCGAATTTATAGGTAAACGAGATACCCAATTCACGAAAAGCGGAATAATGGTTTGTTACGTTCTGCGTGGCATAACGAATATGCGGAGAGATTTGAGCCGTTTCAAACAAGTCATTGCACCGAAAGGTTAACAACGCTTTCCCACCAGCAAAGGTATATCTGAGTGCCACATCTACATTGCCGGATACCGGTAAATCATAAATGCCCTGTATTGCCTTACTGCGCATCATCCCATTCACAATCAACCTGAGATCCGGACGGGAAGAAAGGGTCAGGGTATGATTCATATTCAACATGGCATAATATACTTTCCTGTCAAAAGGAATATTCCAGAAGTCACTGTCTTTCTGGCGATCGTAAACGCCGGTCAACGTAAAACGTGAACTTAGCCAGCGACCTATCGTAAATGGAACAACAGCTTGTATACCTGCTTGTTGCTCAAAATCAAAATTGAAGTATTTATAGATCTCGACTAATCGGTCGGGGGACTGATAAAGAGTTTGTGTTGCATTATCTTTAGTATGGCTATACCAGACATTGAATATATATTTACTCTTCAGAATATAAGTCAATTGTAGCTGATAATTAATTTCCGGTTTCAGATAAGGATTTCCATGAATTTCTGAATATTCTCCGCCCATATAGGACACGGCATTTTGAGTTGCCCAATAGTCGGGATAACTTTTATCGCTGCTGAGTGACAATTGCCATACGTTTCCCGGTGCCGGAGTGTAATTGAGATTAAAAGCTGGATATAGACTCCATTCATTCCATACAGTCGTATGGAATTGTTCGGCAGCCAACGAGGCATCCAAAGACAAGTTATCGCCAAAACTCTTGTTAAATCCGGCATAGAAATTCAGTGTTTGCTCCCGCCGACGAGATTTCATGTTGTTGCTTTCCAACATCATGTTGTCATTCTCAGAATTATAATAATATTGATAGCTGTTGTCTAAACTTGTAGTATAGACAGCTCCATAGTTTACTCCCCATCCATTAGGCAGTTCATGTTCTTGAGAAAGGAAAAGCTTCCAACGATTGATACGCTGAGAATCGCTACTACGAAAATTCAATTCATCGCCTTCTAACCGGCTATGTAGCAATTGTGAAGAAGGCGAATGATAATAAGTATATTCCACTCCTGCTTTCATTCCGAATGGGGTGTGATAATCGATCCGCCCGTTATGTAGTTGATCGACCATCCGGGTACGGGCATTTGAGGTTTGTGTACCATTCACTGTACTTAAATTAAAGCCATTCATAAACTGGGCATTGTATGTCAAGCTGAGTTGATGATCGTCGGCAAAAAGATAATCACCTCCCAAGCGTAAATTGTGTCTGTTAAAACGACTTTTTTGAGATTCGTTGGTGTTCATGGGATGTATCGTACCATCCGACAAGGTGTGCAAAGCCTTCTTATCCGTCAAGAAATAGTTCCGTCCATGACTGTAAGAGTAAAGAAAGTCTACAGAAAATTTATGTCCGGAATATAGAAGGCTCGCACGCTCAGTCAGGTTTTCATAATGCTTTTGCCGGTAGTCACTGAAAATTTCTCCTTGCAGGGAGGCTGCTCCGGAATCACCTTGCTTCAGACAAATGTTTATCATGGCTCCACGCACCTGATAACGCGCTGGAGCCGAATACATCACTTCAGCTTTCTCTATACGACTGGCAGGAATACTTTTTAATAGAGTGTTCAGTTGTTCGGGAGTCATTGTAGTCACTTTGCCATCCAATACAACAGTAACGCTCTTTCCACCTAAAGTAAGGTTATCGTTCATTTCCGTGACACCGGGAAGCTCCTTCACTGCATCATAAGCATTATCTACCGCTAAATTCCGGAGGAGCCGTGGCAGGTCATATATAAGTTTGCCTTGCATAGCTTTCACTATCGGACGTTCACCTACCACCATCACTTCCGGCAAGGATCTGTATAAACTGTCTAAACGTCCATCCATCGTAATCAGGCTATCTGCAGAAAGTATCCGGTCTTCATTTTGTGCTGCCACCTGCCAACAGACAGCAGCAACAAACACTAAAGTTACGTAAATCCGTTTCATCTTTTCGTTTTTTGTTTGGGTTACAGCTGCAAAGTACCGAAGAAAAGACAAAACAATGAGTTATCACCGGCTTATTTAGAGTTATCTACTGTTATCGGGAATACTATTCTTATATTTACTCAATTGTATCATGGAGCAGCATCTACCTATCCCGACAATAGCAAAGACTTATTTCTTTAAGACCTCTCTTCAATCGATTTAGGCCGTCAATCAATATCTGTCGGGGACAGGCTATATTGATACGGATAAAGCCTTCACCGGCTTCTCCATACATACTTCCTTCGTTTATACAAAGTTTTTCTGCCTTCAATAATAACTCTGCAATTTCCTTTGAACTACGATTCAGCACCGAACAATCTACCCATACCAGATATGTACCTTCCAATTTCACAACAGGAAATTGTGGAAGATACTTATTGAAAAAAGTCCTCATGTACAGGTAATTATCCGACAGATAACATTTCAGTTCCTCCAGCCACTCTTCCCCGTCATTGTAGGCGGCCACTAAGGCTTCCACACCAAACGGATTCACGTCACAAACCTCATTCAAATTGATTGCTTTATCTATTTTCACACGTACAGATTCATCAGCCGCAAAGATATTGGCAATCTGCAATCCGGCAAGGTTGAATGCTTTGCTTGGCGAAGTACAGGTAACCGAACGAGTTCGGAAATCATCCGAAATAGAAGCAAAAGGTATATAAGTATGCCCCGAGTAAACCAACTCACAATGTATCTCGTCCGCTACAACCAGTACATCATTACGAAGGCAAATTTCACCGATACACATCAGTTCTGCCCGGGTCCAAACCCTTCCTACAGGATTGTGTGGATTGCAAAGTAACAATAGTCTTACTTTCGGATCGGTAGCCTTCCTTGCCAAATCGTCAAAATCAATCCGGTATGTTCCATTCGTGTATACAAGGGGATTAGCTACTATTTCGCAACCATTATTACGAATAGAAGAAAAGAAACAATTGTAAACCGGGGTTTGTACCAGCACACGGTCACCCGGAACTGTCAGGGCTTTGATTATGGCAGATAAAGCCGGAACGACTCCCGAAGTGTATATAATCCAATCTCTATCTATCTGCCAACCATGCCGGCGTGTGAACCAGTTTATAATGGCATCATAATAAACCGGAGGGACTTTGGTATATCCAAAAATGCCATGATCCATCCGCTTACGTAACACTTCAACCACAGCAGGAGCCGTACGGAAATCCATATCGGCTACCCACATAGGCAGAACACCCTCTTCCATCACCGCATCCCATTTATAGGAATTGCTATTACGACGGGAAATTATTTCATCAAAATCGTACTTCATGCGCTAAAGCAAGTTAAGTTGTCCCATAGTTGCAGTGCGCAGTCAGCAGGAGCTTTAATACTTCCATCCATAATGATTTCCCCGTAGCTTTCTGCCGTTATACTGCCGGTACGCGGATTCTTCACACTATGTACCGGAGTGTTAATAGTTGCCTGCAAACTGCTGTATTCAAAACAAAGGTCAGCATCATCAGCCATCATACAATTCTCCATAACAAGGTCGTGAGCATAACAAAGTGGCTGCGTTCCCGAGATTCTGCAATTTACCAGACGTAGATTGTGAGAGTGCCACCCCAAATACTCTCCGTTCAATTCAGAGTCATACACGGTTACATTCTCCGTATTCCAAAAGGCATCTTTCGAATTAATGACAGCATTATGAATTTCTACGTTCTTGCAATACTGAAAAGAATAATTCCCGTTCTGGCTATAATTATCAATACGGATATTTTCACTATGCATGAACAGGTAATCGGCCTTATCTATCTGTACCTTTTTTAATTCTACATTACGACAATGCCAGAACGTTTCCAACGCATTGGGAAGTTGTACGTTTTCCAATTTGATACCATCCATTTCACGAAACATTTTCGGAGCTTCTACCACGGTATCCATCATCTGGAGATTTTGTGAATACCAAAGTGCGGCACGTGCTCCTTCCGTAAAAAAGCTGCTTCTCACAATGAAACCATTCGTGTGCCAGAAAGGATATTTACCTTCAAAACGGCAGTTCACTGCTATGATATTACTGCACTCTTTTAATGCGGATTCACCGGCATGAATCGTTACGTTTTCCAATTGCAAGTCGTGTGTGGCAAACAAAGGACGTTCGCCTTCATAGTCCTTATTCTTAATTATTTCCATGATTTGATTGTTTAGTTATCGATTTTATTTCTTCCCCTGGTATATCCTCCATCAAAGTAACTCAAAAGAATGATTATATCATATTTCATTCCCATATCCTTCTTTTTTATGGTTCACCCGATACATGCGCAGTTGAATCAGCGTTTAAATGGAATTGATAATCAGAATATTATATTTACCTAAATTTTACTATCGACGTAAATCCATTTACCCAGGCACGTAAAAGCTTTTACCTGGGCATGTAAATCCATTTACCTCGGTATGTAAAAGCATTTACCCCGGCCGGTAAATGGAACCGGCATTCAAGGTTACGGATGTCCGCACCTGGAGTTAACGTCAAGACAACGCATTCTTCGGATAAACCAGATTCCAGCAATGCATGAGAAAAAACTACGCATTTGTGTCGGATGAACTTTTATTATTTCAAATATGTCTTAAAGAAATCCTCCAATTTGTCGAACGGAATAAAATTCACGCGGTCGTAAAGATCCACATGACCCGCACCGGGCACAATATAGAGTTCTTTTGGTTCGGCGGCAAGCCGGTAGGCATCTTCACTGAATTCACGCGAATGTGCATTCTCTCCGGTAACAAAAAGCATCGGACGTGGTGAAATGGTTTCAATATCAGCAAACGGATAAAAATTCATAAACTTGACATTGCTGCTGAGCGTGGGATGTGTAGTGGTCAATGGGGTTGCTCCTTCAGGAGTATATTCTCCCCGTGAAGTACGGTAGAACTCATAGAACTCACGTGCTATCGGATCGGAGTTTTCTGTTATTTCATGAGGAGTTCCACCAGTATATCGGGTTTCTCCACCCAAGAACTCTACATAGCGTTGTTCAGCGGCTTCGACCATGATTTGCTTCCGTTGCTCCAAAGTCAAGGCATGCTTCAGCCCATTACGACTGGCTGTCCCCATGTTGTACATACTTATGGTTGCAATGGCCTTCAGACGAGGATCTATTTTTGCCGCACTGATGGCAAAACTTCCACTACCACAAATCCCAATCACACCGATATGCTCACGTTCGACAAATGAACGTGTTCCCAGATAATCGACTGCAGCACTGAAGGCTTCCGCATAAAGCTCCGGAAGGACTGCATTGCGAGGCTCTCCTTCGCTGCTTCCCCAGAAAGATAAGTCGATGGATAAAGTTACAAAACCGCGTTCGGCCATTTTCGTAGCATAGAGATTAGCACTCTGCTCTTTGACGGCTCCCATAGGATGTCCTACAATAATTGCCGGACGTTTCTCGTCTGCTTTCATCTCTTTAGGCAAAAAGAGATTACCTGCCACTTTCATTTTGTACTGATTGGGAAAGGATACCTTCTCCATATTTACCACATTGCTTCTATAGAAATTATCTGCATCGGTTTGAGCAAAAGAAGGATTTGCACTGAGCATCGTAAACGATGTTGCTGCCAATAATAAATTTCGTTTCATATCTTCCTTGATTTTAGTAATTAAATAATTGATTATCTTCTTTCTACATTGCAAATATACAAGGAAGAAAAGAGACTCCTTGTAGACATATTACAGACATCATAACCCGAATTACAGATTATGCTTCTTTATGCCTACACCAATTTTAAGTTTGGTATAAAGTGCCACTGCGATATAGACAGCTAACTAACGGCATTACGCAAAAAAGCATTCCATACCTTACAAGGACAGAATGCTTTTTTTGATATCTACCAATATGTTGGAAATGAAACACACGGACCATGTCCGTGTTATCAGTCTATGGGACCTTACATCACATTATCGGTATTCGGAGAAACTTTTTTCGCTTTCATGTCAATCACAAAACGGTACTTGACATCATTCTTCTCCAAACGTCGGAAGGCTTCGTTTATCTGATCAACACCAATCAACTCTATCTGAGCCGTAATATGATGTTCCGCACAGAAATCAATCACCTCTTGTGTTTCGGCAATACCGCCAATATTGGAACCGGAGAAACTTTTGCGGCCATTTACAATATTGAATGCACCGACTTCAAGCGGTTGGTTAGGAAGGCCAACTAAAACGAGACTACCGTCCACTTTCAAGGCATTCAGATACATATTTACGTCATGCCGTGCGGAAACCGTATCCAGGATCATATCAAAACGAGTCTGATATTCCATTTGTCTGGAGTCGGTGGACAGAACAGCTTCGTCTGCACCCAATTCTCTGGCTGTATTCATTTTTGAAGGAGATGTTGTAAACACAGTAACATGGGCTCCCATCGCCTTGGCAATCTTTATTGCCATGTGGCCTAACCCACCGATACCGACAATACCTACTTTCTTTCCGGGACCTGCCCCCCAATGCTTCAATGGCGAATAAACGGTAATTCCTGCACACAAAATGGGAGCTGATGCTGCAAGATCAATCGTCTCAGGAAGTTTCAGTACATAATTGGCATCGGCCACAATAGCTTGCGAAAAACCGCCATAGGTCTGTCCGCCAAGATATTTATCGGGCGAATTAAAAACAACAGTCCAGCCTTCATCACAATATTGCTCTTCACCGTTGTGACAGTGTTCGCAATGTCCGCAACTATCGACAATGCAACCAATACCAGCTAAATCACCAACCTTAAATTTCGTCACATCCGAACCAATTCCTGTAACACGTCCTACAATCTCATGTCCGGGAACTATGGGATAAATAGTTCCGCCCCAGTCATTATGCACAGAATGAAGGTCTGAGTGACAAATTCCACAATATAAAATATCAATTTCCACATCGTTCGGTAGAAGTGAACGACGCTGAATATCCAAACGATGAAGCGGTGTTTCAGCCGATTCTGTTCCGTAAGCTTTTACTGTCTTTGTTTCCATACTGTTTTAGGATTATGTTTTGAAATAATTTATTCTATACCAATCTATATTATGAAATCTGTTTCCCCATTTCATATGCTTCTGCCAATGCCGGATTACCTTTTATTTCACCCACATGCCAAACACCGGTAGCAAGCACTTTACCTTTCACTACCGGATTTTCCAGACAATCGATAAATCCCATGAGGTTATCGAATACATGTTCCAAATAAGGAAGTCCCTCTTTACCCTCGGCAGCAGAAGCGAGAAAATAAAACTCCTTATTAATCATTTCGGTATAAGGGCCGCAACAACGGTCGAGTAACGTTTTCAACTGTGCACTCATTGCATAAAAATAAACGGGTGTCGCTAAAACGATAACATCGGCCGATAACATTTTCTCAATAATTTCCGCCGCATCATCTTTCTGAGGACACGGCTTCTTATATTGGCTGCATACGCCGCATCCCGTACAATAGTGGATAGTCTTGTCCCGTAGAAAAACCTTTTTCACTTCGTTCCCCGCCTCTGTGGCTCCACGCATAAACTCATCACAAAGTGTATCAGAATTTCCCCCGCGTCGCGGACTGGATGATAAAATCAATACTTTCTTGCTCATAATTATCTATTGTTTAAATTGTTGTTGTTCATGTTACAAAGGTATGTGGTTAAGAGAATATACTTAGTAGATAAATTACGGGGAATATAACCCGAATTACAGATTCTGCAAGGCATCTACCTGCAGTTCGGCCTGGTGGATTCAACTGGCAGTAGGGGGGTGCGATACTGGATATCGGCGTGGTTTTATCATGAACTGAATAAGGTGTACGGCTATAATTACCTCGACCGGTTGCCGACAAGCGATTATACCCTGCGGGAACAGTTCACCTTTGAAACTTACATCAACACTCCCGAAAAAACTCCGGCTGCGGAGCTTATAACAGATATTTATATCCCTATTACAAAAAAAGAAACATGAAATACTTAAACCAAGAAATAGAAAATGAATTAAAAAATCATGGAGCAGGACTGGTTCGCTTTGTCGGCATATCGCATTTGGACGAAAGGCAAAACAGACAACTCCCGAACCGATTGTACACCGCCTTCAAATCACGCATGTAGGTAGAGATGGTATTGAGGCTCAACCCTTTCGGCCCCCTATCTATCTTTTGCGCCCCTTCCTTGCCGGAGCTTCTCTTTCGCGCCCCTTCCAGTTTCATCCATTCCTCATACTCCTTCAACCTGCCCGGAGTGAAAACTTCACCCACCGGCATCGGTGTTCCTTCACCCCCGTAAAACTCCGTAACAGATTTCAGCGCATACGTGTACGTATGTACCGCCGAACGTTTCTTGTCCGCTTCCAACTGTCCGATCACCGACTGCATGTAACATGCCAGATCCGGTAAGTTCGTGGTTAGCGTCCCTCCTGCATTCCTTTCTTTTTCATCCATAATACTCTGATTTTTAGTTCCGCATCGCGCGTATGTCCTGAAACAGGCACGACGACGGGAAAGTTTTGGGATGCAAAGTAAAGAATGTGAGGGAGTGATAAAGAACACAAAAGGGGAAATAAAAGAACCCGGCAAGTATTCAATTTCAGGCGTAGGCTGTATAATTTATCTATTCCGGATGTCCAGGTTGGACACCGAAATAACCACCAACTTTATCCGCCGCTGTTCTTTCACTTATCACGATAAAACGATCAGGTTTTGCTTCTTCTCCTAACACAGAGATAAGAGCAAGTTTGGTTAAGTGATGCAAGGGAAAATCAATAATGCTAATTTATAGTTAAGGGGTACCCTCAAATTATTAAATAGAATCCTAACAGAAAGAAATTTTACACTAATGAAAATATAATCACCCATTTCTATATGTAAAGTATTGAATCTATAATTATATTAAGGCATTCCCTATTTTCTTTTAAAAGAAGACTACTTATGGTAACCTTTAGCACAATCTATTGATTAACTTTGCACCCCAAGAACAAGAAATATATGAAAATCAATGCTGAAACAAAATATTGCCAAACGTGTGGAATCCCATTAGACATAGATTATACCAATCTTAAAGCAAACCAAAATGTGGAGTATTGCGACTATTGTTTGCACAACGGGGTTAAACTCTATGATTTCTCAATGGATTATCTCATTTATCTTTGGGGGCTTTTCCCCGAAGAATATTATAAAGAGACAGGAGTCAATCTCACTTCGGAAGAATTGAGAGCGGAAATGTCCAAACGACTTCCGAATATCAAGAGGTGGAAACAAAAGATCAATACGGCTCATGTGCAATATGATTTGATTATAAGAGTTCAGGAGTATATCAACCGCCATTTGTTTGACGACCTTGATTCCGAAAAGCTATCGCATGTTGCAGGTATCTCCAAATATTATTTTCGCAGGCTTTTCAAAGCAGTTTGTGGCGAAAATATGGGAATGTACATTCAACGACTGAGATTAGAGTACATTGCATTTAAGCTAATAACAACTGATATAAGTGTCCCGAAACTTCTCGGGCAAATCAATTATCAGAACAAGCATACACTTTCGAGGGCATTCAAGAGTTATTTCAATTGTTCCATTCCGGAATTTCGCAAAAAGCATTCAAACGTCAATCCTGAAAGAAAGAATCCGATACGAATTGAACCAAGTATTGAAAAAATATCTGGTATCCGAATCGCATACTTGAAATTGGAAAGAACAAATAATGTCATCCATAGCTTCTCTGTTTTGTGGAAGCAGTTGCTACAATTTTCCGAAAAATATGAATTGTCTTCAAAAGGATGTAAATACATAAGTTTGACTCTCGATTATCCGTATATCACGCCAGAAGAACAAAGCCGTTTTATGATTGGGGTAATATTGCCCAAATCATTTGAAACGCCGAAAGGCTTTGGCGTTTATGAGATTCATGCGGGAGAATATGCAATCTTTCGTTTCAAAGGGTTTTATCATGAACTGAATAAGGTGTACCGCCATATTTACCTTGACTGGTTGCCGACAAGCGATTATACCCTGCGAGAACAACTCACCTTTGAGACTTACATCAACACTCCCGAAAAAACTCCGGCTTCGGAGCTTATAACAGATATTTATATCCCTATTACAAAAAAAGAAACATGAAATACTTAAACCAAGAGATAGAAAACGAATTAAAAAATCAAGGAGCAGAACTGATTCGCTTTGTCGGCATATCACATTTGGATGAAAAGCAAAACAGACAACTCCCGACCGCCATCGTTTTTGCACTTCCGCTAACCGCAGAATATGCTAAAATGGTATTTAATATTCCCGACTACGTACAAGCACGGATAGCGGATAATTACAATTTCGATGATGATGAATATTCGCAAACCGAACATAAGGCGGGAGAAATAGCAGACGAATTAGCCAAGTTCATTACCGGGAAGGGCTATAAAGCCATATCGCAATCCGATACAGGATTAGTGGCTGATGGCGTATTCAATTTTGAAACAAAAGAATCAATATTGCCCCATAAAACCGTTGCACTACTTGGCGGATTAGGGTGGATTGGAAAAAACAACCTGCTAATTACCCCTGAATATGGCGCAGCACAATGTCTCGGCACGGTTTTGACTGATACTCCACTGGAAACGGTATTGCATGAACCCTTATCTCCAAAATGCGGAAATTGCATTACTTGCGTCAATATCTGCGAGAAAAAGGTCCTTAAAGGTAAAGTTTGGAGTAGATCTGTTTCAAGAGATGAAATCGTTAACATACATGGATGTAGTACCTGTTTGAAATGCCTTGTGCATTGTCCCAGAACACAAACATATATAAAGAGGAAGATTGTCTGAATCTCCACAAGTAACAAACGAGAGTTCACAAGAATAAAAACGGAAGAGAAATCAATCCCTTCCGTTTTCATTCTTATATTTTTCCATAACCAATAATCGAAAAATCTAAATCCTTCGAATTACCCTGGCGGGGTTACCTGCCACAATCGTGTTCGGTTCTACATCACTGGTCACAACACTGCCCGCTCCTACAACACTATTCTCACCGATTGTAACTCCCGGAAGGATCGTAGCCCCTGCTCCTATCCATGCCCTGCTACAAATATGTACCGGTCTACAAGTAATAATCGAGCGATTGTCAAGATCATGATTATTCGATATCAGTTGTACGTTGGCAGCTATCTGAGCATCATCGTCAATCGTAATACCACCGGCAGACATCATCAGGCAACCATTCATAATAATGACATGGCGGCCAATCTTCACCTCATGGGGACGAACGACAGTAAGCGGAGTATTCACACGACTGCCTTCCCCCATATCCGGAAAAAGACGATGAAGCAGCTCATCATATTCGTCCGTCATCGGCATAGTATGGTTCAGGCGGAATACCAATTGTGCCTGTTCTTTTGCCAAAGCAAGTTCCGCCTCACTCTGGTGTGCGCAGTCTATTCTTATTTCTTTCATATATAATGCTACTCCTTATTTCAATCTCTTCCCATCCGAAAAGGCGTTACCTACCTTTTTACCCACTTCCAGGTAATCGTTATTGAACGGATCGAATATAATAGGAGACACTTTGGATACATCCACCTTACCATTTTCGTCGAGAACACGTTCATCTACACTTACGTTTATTATCTCACCACGCAAAATGCAGGTTTCAGGATTATAATCCTTCAACTTACATTCCAGCACTACGGATAATTCGTCGATCAACGGTGCATCTACAAACTCCGAACGAGTAGCATGGAAACCTGCACGAGCAAATTTATCCGAAACCTTATTGCCGGAAACAATACCCACGTAATCACAGGCAACCACCTGTCCGACCTCTGCCATACTTACGGTAAAAGCCTTACGCTTCAGTATATTGGCTGTCGTTTTATGTCCCTCACTAATACAAATACTAATTTCATGCATCTCACTGATACCGCCCCAAGCCGCATTCATAGCATTGGGAGTACCATTTTCATCATAAGCAGCGATAATAAACACCGGCTGCGGATAAGTAAAGGGCTTTGCCCCAAAATTCTTTCTCATAACAATTTATTTTTTAGTCCATTTCTTAATATCTTCTTTCGTCGCACCATTCAGAAGTTGACCCTTCCGCCATTTCATATCAGGATAGGTTTCCTGTAACTCTTTTTCCGCATTAGAAATACTACTGCTACCCGATGTAGCAAACGGAATAATGTTTTAGTCTCTATTATCATGGTACAAAATTACAGAATAATATTCATCATTAAGGTATATAAATCACTGATTATCTAACCAAAATCACTGATAAAAGAAAAAACGAAGGACGAGCTTAAATCTATATCTGGGTTACCGGTAACTTCAATGATGCGAAAAGTCTTTTAGATTTAGAAATAGTATGTGTAAGAGGCTATGTCGAAACTCTTTTCACCACAGAGTATCACAGAGTTTTTTACTAATAATCAGTAACTTAAAAACACCTCTGTGTTACTCTGTGTCCTCTGTGGTGAGTGATGACACCCTCTTACACATAAGTTATACATTCATTATCAATACATTAAGAAATCGACATATTAGCTATCTTTTGAAACTCAGTATATATGCAGACAAAAACAGACAAATTCTCAATTTTATATATTTCCAATCCAAGTTATCGAAGTAACAAACAAATATTTTATCTTTGCCTGAAAGAGAGTTCTTTGAAGATTAATGCAGAATAATGAAATTGACCTCAAAAATCAATCGTTACCTAATTCACTATTCATTTTTCTTTGACTTCACGAATATCCTGCTAATCAGGCTATTTCGTCACTGTAGTTTTTGACTTTAGTGTTATTTAGTCTTATCAGATGTGATAATCCAGAAAGTTTACTATTATCTTTGTTTGCATGAAACTCCCCATAAAACATATTGCCATACTCGTAATAGCCTCTTTGATAGCTATTTTTGCCTACCAGACATATTGGTTGGTCAGCATGTACCATACCATGAAAACAGACATGGAGCATTCCATTACCGAGGCTATGCGCACATGTGATTATAATGAAATGATGCTACGCATAGAATGCATGCGCCGTGATGACAAAGATCATGGTGAGATCTCTGTCTCTGCCGGGTACAATGATGAAGGTGGAACACTGGTTCGCAGCAGCACTACAGTTCATAAAGAGAAGGTTCCCAAAGGTATGGATGTACAACAGGACACCATTCTTAGAACCGAAAAAAAACTGGACACCCTGATCGTAGTCCGTAATGATCAGAGGGAAATAAAAGTAATCCCCCAGGACTCTACTTCGCAGGAAGTGAAAGCTGCCATGCTACAAACGAAAGGTGGTCTGGACCTATTATTGAAAGATCAGAGTAGCATGCTCGAACTGGCTACTTATTTTCAAAGGGGATTACATTCGGGACTTGACATAATCATGGATCCCGACTTTCAGTCCTACGACAGCCTGCTGACACTAAGCCTGCAAGAAAGGGGAATAACACTTCCATATCGGATAGAATATCTGCGTTTCAGCCACACTCTCGATTCTACTCAATTTTTTACCGATACCTTGGGAGTTGCCGGTACAGCGGACTACATCCCCGGACCGGATGCACATACTTACGACTATACTTTCGACATCCATTCACACTCGCTCTACCGCCTCCGGATGGATTCTGTAGCCGGAGTTATTGTCCGGCAGATGGCTGGTATACTTATTACTTCATTTATCATTTTGTTGATATTAGGATTCTCTTTCTGGTACTTGATCCGTACATTGCTGAAACAGAAAACACTGGAAGAAATGAAAAGTGATTTCACCAACAACATCACGCATGAATTAAAGACCCCTATAGCTGTGGCATATGCCGCCAACGACGCATTGCTAAACTTCGGACAAGCTGATGAGAAAGAAAAGCGAGACAGATATCTAAATATCAGCCAGGAGCAACTGCAAAGACTCAGTGGGCTGGTCGAACAGATACTAACGATGAGTATGGAACAGCGTAAGACTTTCCGACTCCGCCCGGAAGAGATAACTCTTATCCCTTTGCTCGAAACATTAGCAGAGCAACACCGACTCAAAGCAAAGAAACCCGTCAGCATTGACTATAAAACAGAACCGGAAGATCTTACGGTATTTGCCGACCGGACTCATTTCAGCAATATTCTGAGTAATCTGATAGACAATGCCGTGAAATACTCATCGGAGAAAGCCGTTATCCATATCCGCTGTCGTGAAACAGAAGTTAACGGAAAAGTAGAAATTTCAGTCACCGATGAGGGAATAGGTATCGCACAAGAGAAACAAAAACATATATTCGACAAATTTTACCGTGTACCGACCGGAAATCTCCATAACGTAAAAGGATATGGTCTGGGACTCTACTATGTGAAAACAATGATTGAGAAGCATGGAGGCACAGTTTGTGTAGAAAGCGAACCAGGACACGGTAGTACATTCACCATTATGTTATGAAAGAGAAAATTAAAGTATTATTAGTGGAAGACGAACTGACCCTCGCCATGATTATCAAGGATACACTTGAAGAGAATGACTTCACCCTCACCATTGCTGCCAACGGTGAAGAGGGATTGCGTATGTTTTTCGACATACGTCCGGATGTACTGGTAGCCGACGTAATGATGCCACGTATGGATGGCTTTGAGATGGTAAGACGTATCCGCCAGACCGATAAACAGACCCCGGTACTTTTCCTGACAGCCCGTTCGGCCATCAATGACGTAGTAGAAGGTTTTGAATTGGGCGCCAATGATTACCTGAAAAAGCCATTCGGAATGCAGGAACTGATCATCCGTATTAAAGCATTGGTAGGTAAGGCATTCAGTTTTGCAGAAGAAAAGAAAATAACCACACGGTTTGAGATAGGCAACTATTTGTTCGATACCCTTGCACAAACACTGACACATGCCGGATTGAAACAAGAGCTCTCCCATCGGGAAACAGAAATTCTAAAACGGCTTTGCGAAAATCAGAATCAGGTAGTCAACACACAGAATGTACTACTCGACCTTTGGGGAGACGATAGCTTTTTCAATTCACGGAGCTTACATGTTTTCATCACTAAACTCCGACATAAATTATCGGCTGACGAACGTATACGCATCGTAAATGTCAGAGGAATCGGATACAAATTGATATTAAACTAAAAAAACAGCATGATAACCTCAAAGATATACAGCACATTTATACTGGCAATCATGTCTACGATAGCCTTTGCACAAACGGAACAACCGCAAGACAGCGTCACAGGTCATCGCAGGACTGTGCCCGAAATCCGTCAGGAATTCCTTGAACGTATTCGGACAATATTCACTTAATGGCCAACGTAACTCTAAAATGGGGTATATGGTTCCCGATCTCTATATGCAGAGCCATTTCGAAGGTACACTCGACTACATGTTCAATGATAAATTCGGTATTACCGGGGGAGCTGTCCATGAATTTAATCCAATAAAAGGGCACTGGGAAACCACCCCTGTTTTCGGTCCCGTAATTCATCTAAAAAAGAAATAAAGGATTCACGGCAAGCTGATTATTTTCATATCTTTGCGACACTAAAGATAAACCCAACGGATATGAAGAAGCTGATATTCTTTTTGCTGCTGTTACTGAGTACGGCCTCACTTTCTGCACAGTCGGAATTACCGTCCGACAGCATCCGGCATTTGCCCTCTACCGTCAAACAATACGGAGACTTCCTGATCGACATGGGACTGTTTATGGCAGCTCCTCCCAAACTACCGGAATATAAATTCGAGCTGCCCGATGCGAGCAAAGATTATAGCCGAATATTCAGTCTAAATCCCGACATTATAATGACACAAGGGTTATCCAATGTATTCACGCCCTCTCTTTCATACGGATTTGGTGGTTTCTTCTCGTCTCCACAACAACTCCAGATGGGATCGTTTAAACTGAAAAACGGCATGCGCCTGAATACATACGGAGAATATAATGCCAAAGGCCAGAAGGTGCCTAACCATGGTGCCATGCCATGGGAAAAGAATAACTTCAAAGGTGCTTTTGAAATGAAATCTTCCGATGGTAATTTCGGTATCCGCATCGAGGTTCAACAAGGACGCTACTATCCATATTAAAAAAGAAAGAAATGAAAAACATACTGATTATCGGTGCAAACGGATTTACGGGCCGCCGGATACTGAACGATTTGTCGGCTAAATCTATCTACAATGTCACCGGATGTTCTTTAAGAGATGATATCTGCCCCGGAAAGGGTTACCGTTTTGTACGTACAGACATTCGGGACACAGATGCCGTACAAAGGTTATTCAATGAATCCCAACCGGACATTGTAATCAATACTTCTGCCCTTTCGGTGCCGGATTATTGTGAAACTCACCATGCAGAAGCTGAAGCCACGAATGTAACGGCTGTTGAAACCATTTCACATGCCTGTGAACAGTATGGCAGCCGTTTCATCCATCTGTCAACTGATTTTGTATTTGATGGTAAAAGCAATCAACTCTACAAAGAAGAAGATGAAGCCTCTCCGGTCAATTATTACGGAGTTACGAAACTGAAAGCTGAAAAAGTGGTGGCTGATTGCTGCAGCAATTATGCAATAGTGCGTGTAGTTGTTGTTTATGGAAAGGCTCTCACGGGGCAGCATGGCAACATTCTTCAGTTAGTTGCCAACCGGTTGAGAAAAGGAGAAACAATTCGTGTTGTATCCGACCAATGGCGTACACCGACTTTTGTAGGAGATATTTCGGAAGGAGTAGAAAAACTGATGTTTCACTCCTCCAACGGAATCTATCACATTTGCGGGAATGAATGTCTCACGATTGCCGAAATCGCCTACCGGGTAGCCGATTTTCTGAAACTGGACCGTTCTTTGATTGAGCCCGTCACTACCGAAGAAATGCAAGAGGCTACTCCCCGTCCCCGCTTTAGCGGATTGAGCATTGAAAAAGCTAAAACTGAAATCGGATACAACCCACACACATTGGAAGAAGGAATGGCAGCCTGCTTGTCTGAATAGTATCGACACTTATATTTTTTCACCACAGAGGAGACACAGAGGGCACAGAGTTTTAATGTTCTTATTTGACGTATTCGCAAAATCAGATATTAATCCTCCGTGCCCTCTGTGGTGAAAAAGCGGGCTTCATCCTAACTTCTCCAACAATTCTTCAATGCTCCCCACCGTCACCACTTCTCCTTCCTGCAGATGCATAATGAATCCATTACCCTCTTTCAAATCACCGGTTTCGATATAAATATCGGACTCGATGTTACGATTTGCTAGAATTCCATTACGCTGCAAGGCTTTACGTACCATGGCATATTTCTGTCCGTGCCCTACCAGACGTATTCGTGATGTATATTCATTATCTACCCGGAACAAACCGGTCTCCAGATCGAATACAATACCTTTACGAGCGAAGAAACTACTCAATTTACCACTTAGGGAAAGATCCTCGGGAGTGCCGATAGTCACTCCATTCATCTTATCCATCAGCCATATTTTATCGGCAATCTGTAAAGCCAACTCTAAGTCGTGGGTAGAAAGAAAAATCGTTTTGTTGGTCTGCCGGCTCAGTTGGTGGAGCAATTGCATCATCTCCACTTTACTGGGAAAGTCGAGAAAGGCTGTCGGTTCATCCAGAAAAATCACCGGGGTTTCTTGTGCCAGTGCTTTGGCAATCATTGCTTTCTGGCGCTCACCATCACTCAGGGTATGTACCATGCGGTGCGCCAGATTCTCAATCTTTACCAGAGCAATAGAACGTTCAACCACCTCTTTGTCTTTTCCACGGAGTGTTCCCCAAAAACCGGTATACGGACTCCGGCCTAAACCTACAAGCTCGTGTACCGTCATATTGCGTATGTCACATTTCTCGGTGAGCACCACACTAATCACAGTCGACAACTCCTTGTCGGTATACGCATCGATTTCCTTACCCACAATCTCTATCTTGCCTCCCAGTTTAGGCTGAAAAGCCGAAAGCGTACGCAACAAAGTAGACTTCCCCACTCCATTGGCGCCCAGTAAGCAAGTCAATTCTCCACAGTTAATGCCGGCATTGATGCGGTCGGCCACCACTTTGACATCGGTCTTACCCAGATAGCCTATCGAAAGATTCTCTATATGAATGGTCTTCTGCTTCATATCTTTATTCACTTAATTCACTTTTACGTTTACGGAACAACACAGATGCCACGACCGGCGCACCGACCAATGCTGTCACGGAGTTGACGGGAAGTGCCCCCTCGAACCCCGGCATACGGGCCACCAGATTACACACCAAAGCCAGTGACGCCCCCGCCAGCAAAGTAGCCGGCATCAGGATGCGGTGATCTGAAGTGTGAAAGATGGCACGGCAAAGGTGGGGAACCGCCAAACCGATAAACATGATCGGACCACAATAAGCCGTCACAATGGCGACAAGCACTCCCGAACAAGAGATTACCAAAAGCCGGGCACGCTTTATGTTCAATCCCAGGTTACGGGCATATCCATCGCCAAGCAGCATCAGGTTCATGGTTTTAATCAACAAGAAAGAGAGCGGAATCAGTACGACCATAATGCAGACAAACAAAGTCATCTGATCTCCGGAGACACGGGCAAAACTTCCCAGTCCCCAGATCACATAGGCACGGATATCTTCTTCCACACTAAAATATTTGAGTACACCGATGATAGCACTTGCCACATACCCAATCATCACACCGATTATCAACAGTGTGACGTTCCCTTTCACTTTTTGCGACACATATACAATAAGTGCCATAACCGACAAGGCTCCGATAACAGCCGCTAACGAAAGTGCCACTTCACCCATATATCCCAGTTTGCTAAGTGCCACACCTCCCAACGCACCGGACAGCAATACGACAAAGGCTACCCCCAGACTGGCACCGGAACTAATTCCAAGTACGGAAGGTCCCGCCAGCGGATTACGGAATACGGTTTGCATCTGCAAACCACTGATGGAAAGCCCGGCACCGGCCACTAAAGCTGTCAGGGCCTGTGGCACACGTGATTTCCAGATTATATTCTGCCAGATAATGGACTCATCTGTCCCTCCCCAAAGTATGTTCCATACCGAACCGATAGGGATGGAAACCGAACCCAAAAGAAGGTTCAACAGGAAAAAGATAAAAATAGATGCCGCTATAAGCAACATAAGAGGTACTGTCGGTCGTTTCATCAGGCAGATCAATTGAGGCGTTCGTAATAAACAGGAGTATAATCGGGCAACAAATCCGGATGAAAAGCTTTAATCAAATCCTCCAGTACAACTTCCGGCTGGGTAGGCATACTTTCATAAAACGGCTTCTCCCGCATATTGCAATAGATCACCCCTTTATCACGGAAAGCCCGGAAATCGGCATATCTCGGATCTTCGCTTTTCAGTGCATCATAAGAAAAGACTCCGTCGAAACTATTGACGATGCGCCAATAATCGGCATTCTCTGCCTGGCTATACACCGTTTCAAAATCGAGCGTGACACCTCCCGAACGGGGATCGTTTTTCAAGAAATAGTCGGCTCCTGCGTCACGGAAAAGTTGTGCCAGAAAACTCTTACCTCCTACAGCATACCAGTTGCCTCCCCGGATTTCTCCACTGAAAACTACCGGACGCTTTTCTACATGGGCAACCCGCTCTTTCAGTTCGTTATAATGCTTTTCAATAGCCGCAAACTTCCGGTTGGCCGTTTCTTCTTCACCTATAAAAAGTCCGATAAACTTAATCCACTCGGCCTGCCCCAACGGAGTCATCTCTTTGTAACCCAGATGCGGAACCAGCGGAATACCTACTTCATGCATGGCATCGTATCCGCCTCGTTTGAATGGTGAGATGAAAATGACATCGGGATTTACACTCATGATTACTTCGTTATCGAAATTCCCCTCAATACCTATCTTAGCTGTTTTCCCTTGCTTCAGACGTTCGTTCATCTCTTTGTTGAAAAGATGGCGGGTGCTCGTAATACCTACCACATGACTTAAAGCATCCAGTTTAATGAAATTTGATAACTGCAAGGAGGTCATACAGATAACACTTTTAACAGGCGCTTCTATGACCGTATAGTCAGCAGGAATATTTTCGGGTTTCACGCCTCTGGGTACAAGCGCATAATGAAAAGACTCGCCGCCTTCCTTCTGAGGATCACTGATATCGACCAAACGGCACGTAGGTGTATAAGTCACTCTGAATCCTTTGGCATAAACAGGTGTGATACGGATGGAAGAAGTATCGGCCGCCTCACAGGTTACAGTTGTTACGTTCTGGTTGTTCTTTGGACGGCAACCGGCAAAAGAAATACAGGCCAGCAGTGCGCATCCAATCAGGAATTGTTTCATCGGTATTCGTCTTTTAATTCAGATTATAGCGGTCAAAGATACTTAATAATTCTTGTTTCATAGGGATATTTTCCTCACTTTTGCAGAACATTAAGATGATAAACCGATAGCAAATGACAACATCACACCCCATACGTTTCGTATCTTTAGGACCGGGTGAACCGGACCTGATAACACTGAAAGGATTCAAAGCCCTGCAAACGGCCGACTGTATCTTTTGTCCTGCCACCATGACCCGCGACGGGAAATCTTCGTCACGAGCACTTTCCATTCTGGATACTCTCGGATTCTCGGACACCGTACAATGTTTCCGGCTTCCAATGGACAAAGATCGGACACAAGCTCTAAAAGCCTACGAAGCTGTATACGAAAGCAGCAAAACACTCCGTGCGGAAGGAAAAAACATTGTAATTGTGGCGGAAGGAGATGCAGGTCTCTACTCTTCCATCCATTATATTTACGACAAGCTGCGGGAAGACGGTATCCCTGTAGAACAGATTGCAGGTATTCCCGCTTTTATAGCTTCCGGAGCAATGGCAGGCATGCACATCGTCAGCCAGGAAGAACGGCTGATTATACTACCCGGACTTGTCACAACCAAAGAGCTGGAAGATTACCTGAAGCAACAAACCGTAGTGGTCATTATGAAGCTCTCGCAATGTGTAGAAGAAGTACACCAATGCATAAACAGCCATCCAGAATATCAGTATCACTATTTTGAGAATGTAGGAACAGAGAAGGAATACTACTCTTGCTCCAACGAAGAACTCCGTGAGAAGAGATTCCCCTATTTTTCAGTAATGATTATCAGGTTCTGACCGGACTTTATCCGGTGAAGGTCTTGAACTACCTATAGACGAGTTGTGTACCCCGGCATATACCGGTTGTACAACTCGTCATGGACCAGTTGTGTAACTCGCACGGATCTTTCATTTACCCTGCCTTCCTCTAATACAAAAGCGCGTTTCGATCTTCCATCTTCCACCTTTTAGAGTGCATATCATTGATTGTGAGATGTATAGATTGGTGGAAGATGCGGTTTTTAT
>UMDQ01000953.1_pt1 | contig 85774 bp, 59 predicted proteins | sample 1964531 | NCBI WGS metagenome assembly UMDQ01 (sample SAMEA4835998, study PRJEB28245) | human gut metagenome | biome: gut microbiome; material: fecal sample | place: Denmark | collected 2008
ACCGTCTACATCAGACTGAATTTTTGAATTGTTAGACAGTCTGACGCACGGTGGTGTGAGAGGTCGAAATATCTCATTCACAAGATGAGATATTTCTCCTACTCGATTACACACATACCCTTCATACAATAAAAAAACCCCTATAAACCCAAACTCTCCCCCTCTATCCCAACCCCATCGTATGAGTTAAGATAATATCAACAAAGGAAAACAAAAACAAATAAATAAGGAGGGAATGGAATGAATGAGGTCATTGTCTCCATGAACAATATCAGCAAAAGTTTCCCGGGTGTTAAGGCTCTGGATCATGTAAAATTTGAGCTGCGTTCTGGAGAAGTCATGGCGCTGCTGGGAGAAAATGGAGCCGGAAAATCGACCCTGATGAAAATCCTCAGCGGTGTATATACCAGAGACGAAGGAACGATGGAAATCTTCGGAAAATCCTATGACGACCTAACACCAAAGCAGGCCCAGGAAGCAGGAGTAGCCATTATCCATCAGGAATTGAACATGTGCAGGCACTTAACAGTAACGGAGAACATGTTCCTTGGAAGAGAAGTAAAAGGTGGTTTATCCTTAAATAATGCGAAGATGCGGAAAGAAGCCAAGAGGGTTCTGGACGATCTTCGAATCGACATCAGTCCGGATCAGATCGTAGGAGATCTGCCAGTATCCAAACAGCAGATGGTTGAAATTGCAAAAGCACTTTCCATCGATGCAAGGATCCTGATCATGGACGAGCCTACATCCTCTCTGACAGCAAAAGAAATTGATGATCTTTTCCGTATCATCCGAAAGCTGAGGGACGAAGGAAGAGGAATCGTATACATTTCACACAGACTGGAAGAACTGTCCCATATCGTGGACAGAGTTACCATCATGCGAGATGGACAATACATAACAGACGGTAATTTCAAAGACATGGACATGGACTACATTATCAAAAATATGGTAGGCCGTGAAATCAAAGAAAAATTCCCGAGAGTGGAATGCAGGAAAGGCAAGAAGATTTTTGAAGTGAAAAATCTCAATGCCGGAAAAATGGTCCGAGATATCAACTTCTCTTTATATGAAGGCGAGATCGTAGGATTTGCGGGACTGATGGGAGCCGGAAGAACGGAGACTACAAGAGCCATCTTCGGTGTTGATCCGAAAGACAGCGGAGAGTTTTATGTGGATGGTAAAAAAATCGAAGTCAACTGTCCAATGGATGCCATTCGAAACGGTGTTGTGCTTGCTCCTGAGGATCGTAAAAAAGACGGTCTCTGTACGAAACTGAGCATCCGTCAGAACCTGGCACTGCCAAATCTTGACCTTGTATGCAATAAGATGGGTGTGATAAACTCAGGAAAAGAAGATGCTCTTTGCGAAAAAGCAGTGAAGGATCTCCAGATTAAAACACCGAATGTGGAAATTGATTCCGGCAATCTTTCTGGTGGAAACCAGCAGAAAGTAGTTGTTGGAAAATGGCTCGCAAGAGATTCAAGGGTTGTTATCTTTGATGAGCCCACAAGAGGAATTGATGTTGGCGCAAAGGTAGAAATTTACAATCTGATGAATGAGCTGAAAAAACAGGGAATTGCAGTTATGTTTGTATCCTCTGAAATGCCGGAGGTCATGGGAATTGCAGACCGTATCATCGTAATGTGTGACGGACGTATCACCGGTGAGGTTTCAGCAAGGGAAGCCACCCAGGACGAGATCCTTACAATGGCAACATCCTTTGAAAACAAGAGTATTAAGGAAACTGAGGGAGGAAGTAAAAATGAATAGTAAACAGCAACGCCCTTTAAAGAAATTATTGGGAATCAGGGGAATGGGGGCAGCACTTACCGCATTCGTGGGGCTGATCATTATTTATATCGCATTTGGTATCATTAACCCGGCGGTTTTTTCAGGACAGAATATGTTGAACCTGCTGCGTTCCATGTCCAAGTACCTGTTGATCGGTATTGCACAAAGTTACGTACTGATCACTGGAAACATTGACCTGTCAATCGGATCCATGGTCGGAATGAGCGCCATGATCGCAGCTACCTTAATGACAACAGGAATGGTACCATTCCTTGCAATTGTGATCGCACTTATTGCCTGTCTGGTAGTTGGTGTGGTAAATGGATATCTGGTTGGAAAATTTAAACTCCCTCCATTTATTGCAACTCTGGGAACCATGTTCGTAGCACGAGGAATTGCCTACATGGTAAACGGAAACAGAAATACAGATGCCATTGCAACAGGTGTTGGAAAAGAAACGGCTGATGCATTCCAAAATTGTTTTTATTACGGTAAAACGCTTGGCATTTATAACACATTCTGGATCGCACTTGTTATTTTTGTTATATTTTTCTTTATCTTATCCAAGACACGTACAGGCCGTCATATTTACGCAATCGGTTCTAACGTGGACGCGGCAAAGCTTTCTGGTGTAAACGTAGTTTCCACCACAGTAAAGACTTATCTGGTAAGCTCCGTATGCTCCTGTGTAGTTGGTCTTATCCTTTGCGCACAGGCTGGTATGGGAAATATGGAAGCTGGAAACATGTACGAGATGTATGGCGTAGCAGCCGGCGTAATCGGTGGCGTTTCCCCACTTGGAGGAACTGGAATCCTTCTTGGAACCTTCGCAGGTGCAGCTGTCTGGCAGACTCTGGAAAATGGTCTGAACATGATCGGTGCACAAGTTGGTATCCAGCGAGTTGTAATCGGCGTGATCGTAGTTGCAGCCGTATTGCTGGATGTAGTTGTAAGAAACGGACAGTTTGGCAAACACAGAAAAAAATAACCGCAAGAAAACAGTATTTTTCACAGGAAAATGAAATCGACAACTGAATATGGGAGATGTAAAATAATTTCATGAAACTAAACCGCAAATGGAGAAGGCGGGTAGTTATAAAAAATAATTTTTAGGAGGATTTTTACAATGAAAAGAAAACTTTTAGCTATGGTATGTGCAGTATCTATGATCGCTTCCCTTGGAGCAGCTACTGTTTATGCATCAGATGATGTTAAGGCTACAGGCGATGAGAAAATTGCGCTGATCACAATGGACTCTATCGACCAGCACTGGATCACCCTGAACGAAGGCGCTCAGGAAGAAGCAAAAGAGCTTGGTGTAACAGTTGACTTCATGTCCCCGAATACAAAAGATGACGCTCAGCAGATCGAGTGTGTAAACAATGCAGTAGCAGGCGGTTATGATGCAATCATGGTTGCTGCAAACGGACCAGACGCTATTTCTTCCGCACTTCAGGAAGCAAAAGATCAGGGAATTAAGATCGTATATGTTGATTCCCCTGCAAATGTAGAGGCAGAAGCTACTTTCTCCACAGACAATGAGGCAGCTGGAACAACAGCAGGAGAAGAGATGAAGAAGGCGCTTGAGGATGCTGGTATTACATCTGGTAAAATCGGTATCATTAATGTAAACGCAGCTACTGATTCCTGCGTAAACCGTGAGGAAGGCTTCCGCGCAGCATTTGACGGCACAGACTTCGAGATCATGGAAACCCAGTACGGCGAAGGTGATGCTGCAAAATCCCAGAGTATCGCAGAGAACTACATTACACAGGGTGTTGTTGGTATCTTCGGATGTAATGAAGGCTCCACAACTGGTGCCGGAAATGCCATCAAAGCAGCTGGAAACGCTGACATCATCGGTGTTGGTTTTGATAAATCTGACGCGATTCTGAACCTGATCGACGACGGATATCTTCTTTGCACAATGGCTCAGAACCCAGATGTTATGGGATCTGAAGGCGTAAAAGCAGCTGTAAAAGCAATCAACGGCGAGGAACTCGGCGGAGAAGTTACAGATACAGGTGTATCTGTGATCACAAAGGATTCTGATAAATAATCTGAAATAAAAGGAATATTGTTCATGGAACGTCATGGATATGATGACGGCTGGGGCAGTAATTATAAGGAGCAAGAAACCGTCGGTTTTTCCGGCGGTTTTCTTGCTTAAAATGCTGAAATGGATTATTATTAGAAGTAAGAAAAAGTGGAGAGAGTTTCTAAAAAAATGGGGAAATTTCTTCACAGTAATCATGTAATGGGGACGGAGAACATGGAGATTTTAAAGGTAGTAATTGCAGATGATGAGGTGCGGATCTGCCAGCTGATCCAGGCACTGATCGACTGGGATTCTATGGGAATGAAGGTGGTGGGAATCGCCCACAACGGAGAGGAAGCCTGCGAAATGGTACGGCAGACACAGCCGGATATTCTGATCACAGATATCCGCATGCCAGGCTGCAGTGGCCTGGAGCTGGTAAAAAGGGTGAAGGAGCTGGATTCCGCTCTGGAAGTAATCATAATCAGCGGTTACGCCCATTTCGAGTATGCACAGCAGGCTATCAGTTACGGTGTGGGACATTATCTTCTGAAGCCGGTAAACAAGGGGGAACTGACTGCTACCCTGCAGAAATTGCAGAAAAAGATCGGGGAGCGCAAGGAGTCGGAACTGAATCATCAGGAGCTTGTAAATAAGGCGAAAAGGGATGATGACCATTTACGGGCAAATCTGATCGACCGGCTGCTGGATCAGCCGGATATGCCGGTTTCACAGGACACATTGACGAGCATTTATCATCTGAAAGCAAGACTGGGAGTGTACCAGGCGTTTTGTGTAAAAGTGGATTATGGAAGAAAGATCATTTCTGGCGGCAGAATGGATGGAACAACAGGTCTGGCTGGCGCACGAGAGATCAGCTCCACTTCCAGTGAAATCCTTATGGAAAAAGTACGTGAGGTCCTGGAACGAAATCTGAAAAAAGACAGCCGCGAATTAGTTCTTCTGATTCGTGATGACTATTGCTACGGTATTCTTAACTATCCGGAAAGTGAGAAGGAATCCATCCGCCGGAGCATGAAGAGCAGCCTTACCCAGATGGAAATCCAGAAAAATATGTTTCAGCATGTAAGCTTTTCCATGGCAGTTGGAGCTGCATACAAAGAGGCAGAGCATTTGGCTGACTCTATGCAGGAAGCCCGAAAACTGATCCAGGAAAGGCTGGTAAAAGGGGACGGACGGGTTCTTGACTGTCTGGGAAAAGCTTCAGAAATCCAGGAGAGCGAGTTGCTGAAAAAGTATCTTCGTGAGATTACTCATGCCGTAGAAATTTCCAGCATTCAGAATGCAGCAGAAGCAGTAGAGGATTTGCAGGATACGGTAAATAAGGCGAAAGAAATTCGTGGCAGCGAGATTTTTGAACTGGTGTATGCAGCAGCTGATATTTTTGCGGCAAGTATTCGGATTCCAGAGCGTACTGCTACTGTGGAGGAATTCCGTAAACAGTGTGATAAATGTGGAAAAATAGAGGAAATTTTTTCCTGTCTTGGGGATTTCCAGAAAAAATATATCCAGGAGCAGGCTGAACGCTATGAAACTGATACTATCCGCCCGGTTCGCAAGGCAAAGGAATATATCCAGAACCATTTCAGTGATCCGCTGACTTTAGAGGAAGTCAGCGAGATAGTGGGACTTAGCACTGCTTATTTCAGTGCCTTATTCAAGAAGACAGAAGGAGAAGGTTTTGCAAAATATCTGATCAACGTGAGAATGGAACAGGCCAAGCTACTCCTTCGGGAATCCAATCTTCCAGTAACAGAAATCTGCAGGAGGGTAGGATATAACGATCCGAAACATTTCACACATACCTTTGAGAAAGCGGCAGGGGTGAAACCCTCTACATATAGAAAATTGTATGGATAAATCAAAAATGAAATTTAAAGAAAAACTGAAATACATATCCAACCGGGCTCTTGTCCTGGGAACGGTAGTCTTCGGGAGTTTTATTATTCTGGCGGTAATTCAGCTGTTATTGGCATATAAAGGCGAAACACCCTGGTGGATGGCCATAATTATAACAATATTTGCAATTTTGTTTCCGATTGTATTCTGGCTGTGGATTCACCGCCCTTACATGCGCTGTGAAAAAATGACGGATCGTTTTCTGGATGGTTATATTTTTTCCGAAAAAGAAGATATGGAACTCTTGAACCTGACTCCAAGCATCCAGAAGCAGATGAAAATGGTAGACCGCATTGTGCGTTCTCCCCAGTATATGGATCTGAACAAAAGACAGGCTCAGTACCTGGCTTTGCAGAATCAGATCAATCCCCACTTTCTTTACAATACACTGGAAAGCATCCGTGGAGAAGCTATTATTGCAGGTCTGGACAGCGTTGCAGATATGACAGAAGCCCTGGCAAGATTTTTCCGTTACACCATTACCAAGGTGGAGAATCTGGTTTCTGTGGAGGAAGAACTGGATAACTGTGAGACTTATTTTGGAATTCAGAAATATCGTTTCGGGGACCGGCTGCAGCTTCATATTGATTATGATATTGCAGAGTATGAAAAGATCATGAACTGCAGAATCCCCAAACTGACGTTGCAGCCGATTCTGGAAAACAGCATTATCCATGGCGTGGAGCTGAAGGTTGGCGGTGGAAATCTTTATATCCGTTTTCAGTGTACAAAGGATCGCCTGCTCATCCGTATTTCAGACGATGGGGTGGGAATGGACGAGATGACTTTAGCAAAGCTGAACCAGAAGCTGGGCAAGTCAACCAAGGCCATTCACGACAATGAAGAAAAACAGGGCGGAATTGCTCTGGTGAATGTGAATAACAGAATCCATTTGATCTTTGGGGATGAATATGGCATGCATGTTTATTCTGTACCAGGAGAAGGAACAGATGTGGAGATCACCATCCCTATACTTACTGACGACAGACAGGTGAAAAACAGGAGCGTGTTGGTATGAGAAACGAAGTTCTCAGAATGGAGCGTGTGACGTATAAAGAGGATGAGGTTGTGAAGCTGGAGGACTTCAATCTTCAGATTTTTCAGGGAGAGATTATGGGATTTATGCCTGTTAACAGTCATGGAAAAACAGCTCTTCTGAAGCTTCTGGAACGGAATCTTCCCCTCTATGACGGTTATATTTATTATGGAGGGGAAAAGGTAAACACCTGGAAAGAGAATTACAAGGCAGCAAACAGGATCAGCATTATCCAGGAGAAAAGTTCTCTGGCAGGAAATCTGAACATTGCAGATAATATTTTTGTCCTGCGTCCGGGCTTTCGCCAGTGGGTGATCCGCACAAAGATCCTGAACCGGCAGATGGAACCTTTTTTAGAAGATATCGGAATGGACATTCCCCTTAATAAAGATGTGGAGAAGCTTTCTACTTTTGAACGGATCATTGTAGAATTGCTCCGGGCTGTGATTATGGGATATCATCTGATCGTGCTGGACGAAGTTGGAGCCCTTGTCAGTGATGATGAGTTGAAAAAGCTCCATGGAATTATCCGTCGTTATGTGAAAAAAGGGTTTTCTTTTCTTTATATCTGTTCTCATCTGGAAGAGATTTCCAGTATCTGTGACAGATGTGCGCTGTTTACCAATGGAAGAATCCAGAAGATTCTGGAAAGAGAGGAGCTGTTCAATGATCCGCCCGTAACTTACATGACGGAATATAACGACATGGTCCGTTATCATACGGAAAAAAGGGAAGGGCAGCAGGCTGCACCGGTTGTTTTTCAATGGAAGGGCTACGGAGAGGATGCAGCCTGCAATTTTTCCTTTGATGTGCATAAAGGAGAATGCCTGGCCGTACAGATTATGGATGCCAGGGGAATGGAGGAGCTACGGAAGATTCTGACCGGAGATATTTTACCGGAAAGTGGAGAAATCCTGTTGAATGGGAAGCAGACAGAGATTCCGGGAAATGGCAGGATTGCAGTAATCCAGGAACGTACTACAAAAACCATGATTTTTCCGAAACTGGATTATATGAATAATCTCTGTATTTGTCTGGCAGAAAAAGTTCCTTCAATCTGGCACAACAAACGTCTTCAGAAAAGTATTCGGAATGAATACAGTCCCATATTAGGGTCAGACGTTTTTGAAATGCCGGTGGAGGAACTGAGTGAAAAGCAGAAGTATCAGCTGGTGTATACAAGAGTACTTTTGCAGAAACCGGAGATTCTGTTTTGTATTCAGCCTTTCTGCGGCGCTGACCTTGCTCACAGGATGTTTATCTGGAGTATGTTGGAAAAGTTCCTGGATAAGGGGATTTCGGTGGTGATCTTATCTTTGAATTTATCGGATTCTCTGGCAATGGCAGATCGCCTGTTGATTCTTGGGGAGAATGGGGAAAAGAGGGAAATTGCAAGAGAAAATTTTCATAAGATTACATCGCCGGTGCCCTGGCTGCACATGTATCTGTCAGAGAGAAAATAAAATATAATACTAATAATTCGGATTGTATTTTCAAACACGCTCCAGAGCCTAAATAAGAAGCCCATGGCAACAGAAATAAAATTGCCATGGGTTTCTTTATAACTAAAATTCAATTGTTTTACTTGTGCTCGCGTCCACTTTCCTGTCTGCGGATAAGAAGTATCCTTCGCTTGCAAATTGGCCAACTGCAATTAATTATAAGTTGCAAAAATTTATTATTGTGAAATATGAGATTACACTTTATTAGTCAATCTTCAGAATCAGCTCCAGCACCCGTCTTGCACAGTGCTCTAATTCCGGGCGGCCAAGCTGTCCCATTTCCATGGCCTTTTTCACACGCTCGGGGAAACCGGTTCCCATTTTTACGTCATTTCCGGCCTTGATTTCTTTGTAATGTTCAGCTCTTGTCCACCAGTCAGTTGTAACCATGCCCTTGAAGCCCCACTCGCCGCGGAGAACATCTTCCAGAAGCTCGCGATTCTCAGAAGCGCGGTGACCATTGATTGCATTGTAGGAGGACATGATGGTCCATGGCTGTGCCTCTTTTACAATGATCTCGAAACCTTTCAGATAGATCTCACGAAGTGCACGCTCGGAAACACGGGAATCGCTGTGCTTTCTGTTGGTCTCTTTGTTATTTGCTGCGAAATGCTTCACAGAAGCTGCAATGTGCTGGGACTGGATACCTTTTACCATAGCTGCGCCCATCTTTCCGGCAATCAGCGGATCCTCGGAATAGTACTCGAAGTTTCTTCCGCAAAGAGGATTTCTGTGGATATTTACTGCTGGGGTAAGCCATACAGCAAGATTGTTCTCCTTCACTTCTTCGGCACCAGCCTGTCCAACCTGCTGAACAAGAGCCGGGTTCCAGGTGCATGCAAGAAGTGTCGCGCAAGGCCATGCTGTTGTGTTCATGCTGCATTCCCCGCTGATACGAAGTCCGGCTGGACCGTCTGCTGTCATAATGGATGGAACGCCGTAATCCGGAAGATTTCCAAAACCGAAGGTATTGGAAACACCTACGTTTGGCTGTCCTCCAAGAAGATGAAGCAGATCGTCATCGCTTAACTGTGCCATAAAATCATCCAGGGAAAGTCTGCCTTCTGCTACATCAATAAACTGCTTTCTGCCAAAGTTGTCGAAAAGTGTGCCACGTGCACAGCAGCGGACTGCAGGGGTAATACCTTCCTCAGTGCCCGGCTCCATTTTCTCAAATACGCATTCGTTCATGTCGTTGCATGCAGACTGTGGAAGCTCCTCAAAACTGCCGTCAGAGAGCATACGCTCTTTCAGGCTGGTTGGAACAAGATGAGCTGTCAGCTGCTTTGTGATTACATTTTCAGCCAGTTCCATTGTCAGGATGCTCTCCTTGGTGTCGCGCACAGAAGTTCCAATATAGAACTTATAAGTACCTTTTTCCAGAATATATGCGGATTTCTTGATTTTTCCAAGGTCATCGTAGGAAGCCATGTCAGCCTTTGCAAAGGAAAGGCGGATCTGCTGTGTCTCGCCTGGCTGAAGAAGACGGGTTTTTGCAAAAGCGGCAAGCTGGCGGGCTGGTTTCTTCAGAAGTCCCTGTGGAGCTTCGAAATAAATCTGGACAACTTCTTTTCCAGCCAGGTTACCGGTGTTGGTCACCTGAACTTCAGCAAAAATCTGATTCTCTGTTTCCCACATAGCGATGGTGTCCAGGCCAAAGGTGGTGTAGGAAAGTCCATATCCAAATGGATAGATTACTTTTTTTTGTGCCCCTGGAAGAGTTTCAAAATAGCGGTAGCCTACATAAATATCTTCCGTATAGTTTACATAATCAAAAGACTCATGGAAGTTGGCAGTGGATGGATAATCATTTACGTCTGCGGCAAAAGTGTCAGCCAGCTTACCGGAAGGATTTCCTTTGCCGGTGAGAAGCTCCGCCATGGCAAGTCCGCCTTCCATGCCTCCCTGCCATCCAAGAAGAGCGGAGGAAATCCGGTCGTCATTTTTTACCCAGGAAAGATCCATGATTCCGCCGATGTTGAGAACTACCACGATATCATCGAAGCGCTCTTTTACCATGGAAAGCATTTCTTTCTCACGGGCAGTGAGATAGAAGTCGCCATCCGGGAAAATTTCGCCGGAAATTTTCGGCATGGTGGTTTCCGTATCCCATGGATTAAATTCGTTGTTGCATTCAATGCTGGAACGATCCCAGCCTTCGCCGGAGAAACGGCTGATCACAACAACTGCAACGTCAGCAAATGCTTTTGCACCGTCAGCAAGTTCCGGGGAAAGCTCTGGCTCTACTGTCATTCCTGGTGCGGCACCTTTTTCATACTGGTGCTGGATATCGGTGCGGTAAAATGCGGATAAAGGCTCATAAATCTGAACGGCGCCTTCCTGCATTTTCAGCCCGTCGTAAAGGTTGTGCACATAGGAAACCATAACATCACCGCTTCCGCCGCCACCTTTTACATAGTCGAAGCTGCCTTTGCCGAAAAGGGCGATGCGTGTGCCCTCAGCAAGAGGAAGCAGGTTTTTCTCATTTTTTAAAAGAACCATACCTTCTTTGGCTGCTTCTTTGGAAAGAAGGATATGTTCTTTGCTTGCGGTAACACGGCCGCTTTCCTTAAGGGGAAGGTTTGGCTGGAATTTAACTCTGGTCCATTTGTTCATTGTGGGATGTCCTCCTGTAGATAAATTTATAATTAGAAAGTTTTTTTCGTGTAGTTGCCTTGATATTGCTATTGTACTGGAAAAAGCGGTGGTGTACTAGATGGTTTATTGCTTCTTTTATAGGTCTTTCTTGATATTATAGATGAAATATTATATATTATCATAAAGAATAAATGGTATATTTTGATTTTGAACCTGTAGCATAAATGTTGTATTTTGATTTTAAACCTGCAGCATAAGTGTTGCGTATTATGGAAGTCGGGAAATTTGAGTGAAAAAAGAAGGTGAGGCATACTATGAGAGCGGAATATGAAAACGTGCTGGATGATCATTTGGGGAAAATCCACTTTACATATGTAAATACCTGGGATGAACTGTTACCGGCGCACTGGCATGAGCATTTGGAAATTATTTATGTGCTTGGCGGCGAGATTACAGCATCTATTAATGATGTGAGTTATGAGTTGGAAAAAGGGGATATTTTTCTGGTAAATTCCAATGATATCCATTATACCTACACGCATGAGGATGCCAGGTATTATCTTTTACAGATCCCGCCGGTTCATCTGGAAAGAATTTCTGCAAAGTGGAAGGGACTGAAATTTCAGGAGCTTATAAGGTCGAAATCAGCTGACGCATGTGTTCAGGGAGAACAACTGGAGAATGTGCAGGGAAAGGGACTTGTGGAGATGAGGGAGAATCGAAAGTCTACAAATCGGGCTGATGATCTGTATGATCAGTTGAGAGACGTATTTCGGAAAATTGCAGGCTTTTATGAAGAAAAAAAAGAAGGCTATCATCTTCTGGTGCTTTCTGCTGTTTACCGTTTACTTTATTTTCTTTATACAGAAGGAATCAGGAGTGAGGAAGATACAGAAACCGCTCACGGCACTCTGCGAGACTTGGAGCGGATGAAGTTATGCATGGAATTTGTCCGGGAACATTATGGGGAAAGAATTTCCCTTGCCGATGCTGCAGGGCTTTTGGCCATTACACCAGAGCATTTCTGTCGCCTTTTTCGCAAATATACAGGACAGACCTTCCTGGCTTATGTAAATCAGATCCGCATGGAGCATTTCCACACAGATCTTCTGGAGACAGATAAAAATATAACATTTCTTCTGGATAAAAACGGGATTACCAATTACAAAGGTTTTTTGCGAAAATTTAAGGAAGCTTATGGGGAATCGCCGAAGGAAGTAAGGAGAAGAAAAAACTGAAATATTAGAAATTCATGCTTTTAAACCCGTTGAAAATGAAAAAAGCAGGACAGCCTTAAATTCTTTATGTAAAGGTCTGTCCTGCCAGTTGGAAGCTGACGCATTATAACTGCGCTTTATTTTTTACCAGCATTTCATGAATGATATTCTGTGTATAAGCACCCAGATGTTTTTTGTCCTCTTTTTCCAGCTGGTCTATGTAGATTGGTTTGCCATATTCCAGGATAACGTGGGTTTTCTTAACTCTTGGAAAATGGTTTTCCCAGATATCAGCGGAGCCGCTGATCGCCATCGGGATGATCGGACAGTTTGTCTTTGCGGCAATTTTGAAGCTGCCCTCATGGAATGGAAGCATGTCCAGTTCATCTTCATTTTTGTTTCGTGTACCCTCTGGAAAAATGCAGATGGAAATGCCGGATTTCACTTTCTCAATAGCAGTGAGAATGGTTTTCAGTCCCTGCTTAAGGTCATTACGGTCAAGAAACAGGCAGTGAAGACGTTTCATCCAGGTAGAAAGCAGAGGAACCTTTTCCATCTCTTTTTTTGCGATATAGCCGGTACGGATGGGGCAGCGTGGATAAGTGATCGGTACATCAAAAAAGCTTCTGTGATTTCCGATATAAAGAACCGGCACATCAGTTGGTACATTTTCCTCTCCGATAACAGTCAGCTTCACACCGGATATCCACAGGATAAAACGAAATACTGCCTGAACGATCCGAAGAGAGCTGATTTCCTTTGCCATAGGATTGAATTTGCCGATGATCCATTCTACAAAGAGAATGGGAATGGATAAAATCAGGAATCCAACCACTACGATCACGCATAAAATAAAACGAATCATATGATTTTCCTTTCTTTGATCTGTGCCTCATGCGTAGGAAGCATGTTTTGGCATATTGTTTATGTCTATTATATGTAATTTGAAAAATTCTTGCAATAAATCTTTTTTATTCCTCATACAATAAAATAAATGGAGATTGCTGTTTGCTGTGTTTAAAGGCTGAGCATCAGATGAACAGCAACGAGACATCTGAGGTGGCAGAATGAAAAAAACAAAAGCAGTTCTTCTGGGAGTAATTTTGTGGTCACTGCTTTTGATCAGTGGATGCAATTTTATCCGCATTGAGGAAGAGCCGCGGAAGCCTCTGGAGTATTCCATTGTAAAAAATGAAGAGATACCGGCAGAACTGGCTGCCCTGATACAGGAGAAAAAGAAGAATGAATTTCAGCTGACCTATCAATGTGAAAAAGACCTGTTTCTTGTAAAAGGATACGGGGAGCAAATGAGCGGAGGTTACAGTATTTCCGTGGAAGAACTGGGGTGGACTTCCCAGGCTGTTTTTTTCCGGACAATGCTGCTGGGGCCATCAGACGAGAAAATAACGATCAGTCCGCCTTCCTATCCTTACATCGTGGTGAAGACGGAATACCGAAAAGAACCTGTGATTTTTGAACGCTTTACTGAAAAAAGCGAAAATGATGCAATATAGCAGTCTGGTGAAAAAAGGAGTGGAAAATCGTGGAATTAAGAAAAGAAAGTGTGCAGATGCTTCAGATAAAAAGCCGTGCAGCCAGCCAGGTAACGTTTGATACAGATTATAATGTACCAGATGCAAAGCCGGATGTGGGCCGACTGATCCAGAACAAGGGTGACGTTTCCATGGATGAAGTGCGTCTTAGCGAAGGAAAGGCATTTATCAGCGGAAACCTGAACGTGGATATTCTCTATGTGGGGGAAGAAAACCAGAAGGTGAGCAGTCTGTGGGCAAAACTGCCTTTTGATGAGACTTTGAACCTGGAAGGGATTGCAAGTGGGGATAAAATGTGCCTGAAGTGGGAGATTGAGGATCTCAGCGTGCACATGATTCATTCCCGAAAACTAAACATAAAAGCAATTGTCACCTTTTATGCAGTGGTAGATGAAATGGCAGGGATTCAGCTTCCGGTGGAAATCAGTGAGGAGGGAATTTCAGTAAAAAGGAAGAAAGTCCGTTTAATGAGTCTTATGGTACATAAAAAGGACACTATGCGGATTAAGGATGAAGTGACTTTAGTGTCCAATAAACCGAACATTGAACAGCTTTTGTGGTATACCATCGATGTCCGTGGAATGGATCTGCGTCCAGAGGATAATGTGGTGAAGGCAAGAGGGGAGCTGTCAGTTTTTGTCCTGTATTCGGGAGAAGATGAGGAAAATCCGCTTCAGTGGGCAGAGTATGTGCTTCCGTTTAATACGGAAGTGGAGTGTACTGGTTGTATGGGAGAGATGATTCCAAATATTGGCTTTTCCGTTATGCATCAGAGCATTGAAGTAAAACCGGATTCCGATGGGGAAGAACGGGTAATGAGTGTAGACACGGTGCTGGAACTGGACATGAAGCTTTACCGCGAAGAAGAGCATGACCTGATTCTGGATGTGTACTCACCTTTGAAAGAATGCATTCCTCAGGGAAAAGAGATGTGTCTGGAAAGCCTCCTGGTACGGAATGACTCCAAATGCCGCGTATCTGACCGTATTGAACTGAAGGAAAGCCAGGGGAAAATCCTGCAGATCTGTCACAGCCAGGGACGTGTAAAGGTTGAGAAAACGAAAATTGTAGAAAATGGAATCCAGGCCGATGGAATTGTATTTATGAAAATCCTGTATATTACAGGAAATGATGAAATGCCATTCTATTCCGTTGATGGAATGATCCCTTTTTCCCATATAATTGAGGCAAACGGGATCAACGAGGACAGTATCTTTTTTCTGCAGGCAGATCTGGAACAGCTGTCAACGTCTATGATCGACAGCAATGAGATTGAGGTGAAGGCTGTGATCAGTCTCAATGTGCTGGTGCTTCAGTGTGAAAACCGGATGATCATAAGCAAAGTGGAGGAGCGTCCCCTTGATATGGAGAAAATCCAGGCAATGCCGGGAATCACGGTGTATGTGGTGAAAAATGGGGATTCTATGTGGGATATTGCGAAAAGATTTTATACTACAGTGGAGGAAATCTGTGAGCTGAATGAACTGGAAGAGGACAGAGTTGTGCCTGGAATGCCGCTGCTGTTGGTGAAGAAGGTGGAAGGGTAAGGCGGCTTTCTGTTTACTGCATATATTTGGAGAAAACCTTTTCAAACATGCTCTGGTCACGTTGTGGACAGTAACGATATATATAGAATGAGAAATTTCCTCGCATAAATGTATTGAAAAAAATACAAAAATATTTTACAATAAAAGCATTGATAAAATTGTATACAAAGTACAAAGAAACTGCTGCCCTTAGAGCCTGCCAGAGGTTTTATGTGAGCGGCAGCTACAAGCGGAGGAAATTATGCGTTTACGTGCACTTGCAAAGATAAATCTGGGACTTGACGTGGTTGGAAAACGTGATGACGGATATCACGAAGTCCGTATGATCATGCAGACCATACAGATGTATGACGTGCTTGAAATTGAGAAAAAAAAGGAGCCGGGAATTGTCCTTACCACGAACATTCCTTACGTTCCTACTGACGAGCGGAATCTTGTATATAAAGCGGCGAAAATGTTAATGGATGAGTTTGATATAAAAGAGGGGCTTACCATGAATCTGGAGAAGTTTATCCCGGTAGCAGCCGGCATGGCTGGTGGAAGCTCTGATGCGGCAGCTGCTTTTGTTGGAGTGAACCGCCTGTTTGGACTGGGACTTTCTGAGGAAGAGCTGATGAAGCGTGCTGTGAAGGTTGGAGCTGATGTTCCTTATTGTGTGATGCGCGGAACTGCTCTTGCAGAGGGAATCGGGGAGAAGCTGACCAGACTTCCCAGAGTACCTTACTGCTATGTTCTGGTGGGAAAACCAGGAGTAAATGTTTCAACCAAGACTGCTTATGAGAACCTGAAACTGGACGATCCTGTTGTGGTTCATCCGGATATCGATGGTATGGTGACAGCTGTCAGAAATGGTGATCTTGATGGAATGATTTCCAGAATGGGAAATGTATTTGAACCGGGAATTATCAGCAAATATCCTGTGATCCAGGAAATCAAAGATCTGATGGAGAGCAACGGAGCACGTAAGGCCATGATGAGCGGAAGTGGTCCTACTGTATTTGGCATTTTTGATGATAAGGAGAAAATGGATCGGGCAGCAGCTGTTCTCAGGGAGAGCAGACTTGCGAAGACTGTTTTTGCCACAGATGTTTTTTAGCGGAGGAAAATACAAATGACAAGTGATTTTACAGTGCATATGGATGAGTATCTTCCACTTAGGGAGGTCGTTTTTAACACATTGCGTCAGGCAATCCTGAAGGGAGAACTGAAGCCGGGCGAAAGACTTATGGAGATTGCCCTTGCGGAGAAGCTTGGGGTGAGCAGAACTCCTATCCGGGAGGCCATGCGTAAGCTGGAACTGGAAGGGCTGGTTGTGATGATCCCGAGACGTGGAGCCCAGGTTGCCAATATTACAGAGAAGGATCTGAATGACGTTCTGGAGGTCAGGATCACTCTGGAAAATATGGCCATTGAGAAGGCCTGTGCTAATATGACAGATGCGGATATCCGGAAGCTGGAGCAGGCGGCTGAGGTTTTCCAGACCAGTACGGCGGAAGGCGACCTGGTAAAGATGGCTGAGGCGGATGTGAATTTCCATGAGGTGATTTATGAAGCAGCCGATAATAAAAGACTGATGCAGGTTCTGAATAATCTTCGCGAGCAGATCTACAGATATCGTGTAGAATATTTGAAAGAGGATGAGTCCAGAAACCGTCTGGTGAAAGAGCATGAGAAAATTACCAGGGCGATTAAGGAACGGGACGTGAAAGCGGCACAGGAGTTGTCTTTTGAACATCTGGAAAATCAGCGGATGGGAATTATTCAGGCGATTCGGGCAGAAGAGTAAACTGAGTGGTTTTCTGGGAGCGGAGCGGGCACATCCTGCCCGCGTTCCTCTTTTGGGGAAGTTGAGAGAAAATGAATATAATTGTTTTTATGGGAGATACTGGGAGAGATAACCAGTGTCTTTTTTTTGTTGCCTGAAAATGGAAAAGAGGAGCAGCGTTGGATAAAAATGATAATATTGTTATGATTTCAAAGGATATTCGAGCTAATGAACGGTATATAAGAGAACTCCTGGCAGATTGTGGAGATATTCAGATCCGGAAGATGCGGCTGGGGGATGCGCGGAAGGTTGACTGTCTGATGGTCTATATTGAGGTAGCGACTTCCAATATGATGCTGGAAGACTCTGCCATTGGAAAAATGGTGGGGCATTTCTGGGAGATTTCACCTGGGGAAATGCAGGAATTTGTGGAGTATAACAGTCTGGGAATTGCGGATGTAAAGAAGCTGACTGACATGGAGCAGGTGTTCGCAGGGCTGCTTGCCGGAAATGCGGTTTTCTTTATGGACGGATTTGACCAGGCCATGAAAATTTCCAGTGCCGGTTATCCAAGCATGGGGGTAACAGAAGTGGAGATGGAGAAGGTTCTGCGAGGTTCCAGGGAAGGCTTCTCTGATTCTGTGAAAATAAATTCTGCACTGATCCGGAAGCGGCTACGGGATACCAGATTAAAGGTAGTGGAATTTTATATTGGGGGGAGATCACATACACTGGTTCAGATGGTATACATGGAAGATCTGGTGCAGGAGGAATTTCTGGAACAGGTGAAAGAGCGGTTGGGAGAGTTTCGAGTTGATGGAATCCTGGACAGCGGAATGCTGGAACAGCTGACGGAGGATTCCTGGTTATCCCCTTTTCCGCAGTATCAGACTACGGAAAGACCAGATCGTGCAGCGCAGGAAATTTTAAATGGAAAAGCAGTGCTTCTCTGTGACAATTCTCCGTCAGCGCTTATTTTGCCAGGGATTTTTCACAGCTTTATGGAAAGCAGCGAGGACTGGTATAACCGATTTGAAATGGCATCATTTCTTCGAATACTGCGCTATGTGGCACTGGCAGCTGCTACATTGCTGCCGGGACTTTATCTTGCAGTGATCCGGTTTCACACGCAGATTCTTCCCACGAACATGCTTCTGTCCTTTGCCCAGGCAAGAGAAGGCGTGCCATTTTCCAGCATTGCGGAGCTTGTTCTGCTGGAGTTATCCTTTGAACTGATTCGGGAGGCTGGTGTACGGATTCCGGGAGCGCTGGGAAATGCTATGGGAATTGTGGGAGGACTGATCGTGGGATCTGCTGCTGTGGAAGCGAATCTTGTAAGCCCGATCGTGGTCATGGTTGTGGCAATCACGGCACTTGGTTCTCTTGCAATCCCAAATGAAGAATTTGCCTCGGCATTTCGGATGCTTAAATATTTCTTTTTGTTTTTGGGAGGATATCTGGGGATTTTTGGAATTGTGACAGGAGTATATCTGACAGTATCACATCTGGCAGGACTTCTCAGCTTTGGAGTTCCATACCTGTCGCCCTTTGTAAAACAAAGTACGGATAATGGGACTGGAAGCAAAATTGTGAGAGTGCCATTTAAAAAGAGATGGAGGCGCCCTCCATATGCCAGAAAAAATGAGCGAGTGAGACTGCAAAAAATCCGCAATAAGAACAGGAAGGAAAGGTAACCGAAGTAAATGAAATTTGCAGAAAATAATCGAATCTCCCAGCGGCAGCTCTACAGGCAGATTGTGATTGCGTTTATTGCACCATTAATATTATGCCTTTTCGAAAACAGAAAAACTCTGGGGCTTGGTGGGCTGGCAGGGACTGCAGCAGCCCTTGCAGCTGTGATGTTTTATGTGATTTTCCTCATCCGTCTTCGTTATGCTTTTGCCAGGCCCTGCAAAACAGCCGGTGTGGTGTGGGGACGGCTGACAGCGTTGTTTTTTCTTATATACTGTATTTTTGGAGCCGCATTTCTTTTGAACCTTCTGGGAGAAATTGTTGCAGTTAGTCTGGGAACAGGTATAGGAAAAAAATGGCTATGTCTGATCACATTGCTGGTTTGCAGTCTGGGCACACAAAAGGGGATTCAGAGACGAGGCAGAATGGGAGAAGTGTCAGGAGGCGTGGTACTTGCAGCGGTTATGCTTATGTTAGTCCTGGCTGTGGGACAGGGAAAATGGGAGTATTTTCAGGAAATGGTATGGAATTCCTCTTTCTCAGGAAGAAAAATTATGGAAAGTGGATATGATGTGATATGTGCATTTTCCGGATTGGGGCTGCTTCCCTTTGCATTGGACAGTGTAGGAAACAGTAAAGATACAGGGAAAACTGTAAGTTTTGCCGTTTTTACCCTGGGAATTTTGCTTATTCTGACGGAATTGCTGCTTCCTTCCGTATTTGGATGGGGGCGCCTGAAATATGAAAGCTGCCCGATTTTGCCACTTCTGGCAGGTGCCGAGCTTCCAGGGAATGTATTGGCAAGATTTGATGTCCTCTGGATGGGATTTCTTTTATACAGCCTTTTATTTTCTATTGGAAGTTTTCTGCATTATGGTCATTTAATTGTGGAAAAAGCAGATATGGGAACTGGAAAGCTGTGGATATCCACTCTGGTTTTTGCCGGAGCTGTGTGGGATATTGAAAGATGGGGAATCCGGAATAGTTTTCCATTATATTTGAAATATATTTTTGTGCCCGGAATGCTGGTGCTTCAGATTATTTTTTTTATGACAGGCAAAAAGAAGTGGAAAAAGAAGCTTGCCGTAGCGTGTGTCAGTGCATTGTTTCTGTTAGCCGGCTGTGGTGGTGTGGAACCGGAGAAACGCATGTATCCGCTTGCACTTGGAGCCGATATTACAGAGGGGAAATATCTGCTGACTTACGGAATTCCGGATCTTCCAAAATCTACAGGACAGGAAAAAGACGGGGAAGACCAGGGGAATGCTGCTCCGTCGATTCAGGGAGAAACTTTCCGTGAGATTGAAAATATATACAGCCGGACACAGGAAAAATATCTGGATATGGGACATCTGGAAATTCTGGTTCTTGGAGAGAGTCTGTTGGATGGAGGGCGTTGGGAGCAGGTTCTCGAGTATCTGAAGCAGGAGCCGACTATAGGTGAAAATGTTTATGTGTTTCGCTGTGCTGCGGCATCTGAAGCAGTAGCCTGGGTAAGCCCTCAGGACGTTTCTCTGGGAGAGTATCTTCTTGGGCTGCTGGAAAATAATCCAAATGGAAGCCCGGGACAGGCAGTAACGCTTCGTGAGGTTTATCATGAGTTTTATGAACGTGGTGCTTTGTCTGAATTGCCAGAACTGAAAATTTATGGAAAGGAATTGGAAGTGAAATTTTAGCCGAATCTCCCACAAATTGTGACGCACATCTTGCAGAAAGCCTTTTTCAGACACGCTCCAGGGAAGCTGCGAAAAGCAATAAGCAGTGGGAATAAATGTGATTATTCCGGGCCGGGACAGGGAATACTTTTGTTAAGAAAAATATGGGAGGTACTTTTATGCTTTGTCTGAGAAAAAACAAATATCATATAGCGGCAGCACTTCTGACAGCAGTATTACTTTGCCCGGGCAGTGAAAATTTTAATAAAAATTCTAACCTTCTTGCGTGGTGGGGAACCATTTATCCCCAGTTCTGTTTTATGGAAGCACCGAGGACGGAGAACGGTCAGAAAGCAGAGCCAAGATTTCATTTCTGGATTGTGGAGACACTTAACGCTTTGATGTAGTACAAGCACTTGCACCGCCGCTCCTTTGGTGTTAAAATGAAATACAGATTGCGAATATCGCTTGACTATGAATTTGGAGATAGATGAATGAAAATAGACAGAGATGCGCCTGTTGGTGTGTTTGATTCCGGTATTGGCGGACTTACTGTGGCAAGGGAGATCATGCGGAATCTTCCAGCAGAGAAAATCGTGTATTTCGGCGATACTGCCAGAGTTCCATATGGAAGCAAATCCAGAGAGACTATTATAGGATATTCCCGTCAGATAATCCGTTTCCTGAAAGAGCAGAAGGTGAAGGCGATTGTGGTGGCCTGTAATACAGCCAGTGCGTTTGCCCTGGAGGCAGTTCAGGAAGAATTTGACATTCCCATTCTTGGAGTGATTGAAGCCGGTGCCAAGGTAGCTGCGCAGGTTACCAGAAATAAACGGGTGGGAATCATCGGTACAGAAGGTACTGTTGGAAGTGGAATCCACGCGGAGGTTCTGAAAAAGATCGATCCGGAGATTACAGTGATCGGAAAGTCATGTCCCTTATTTGTACCGTTGGTAGAGGAAGGCTGGACTCATGATCCGGTGACAGTGGAAGTTGCAAGCCGATATCTGAAGGAACTACAGGAAAAAGATATTGATACACTGATCCTTGGCTGTACCCATTATCCACTGCTCCGTTCTACCATCGGACAGATCATGGGAGAGGGTGTTACTTTGGTGAACCCGGCGTACGAGACGGCACTGGAGCTTGGCAGACTTCTGAAAGAGCAGAATATGCAGAGCACCGGACAGGGACAGTCTGATTTCCCATATCGTTTCTATGTGAGCGATCTGGCAGAGAAATTCAAGGGCTTTGCCAATTCGATTCTGCCATTTGATGTGGAGAAAACGCAGAAGATTGATATTGAGAAATATTGAAAAAGAGAAAGAAATGGAACAATAATGGAAAAAGAAGTTTTAATTCACGTAAAAGGTTTACATATGATGGACACACCAGAAGGTGATGAGCCAATCGAGATTGTGGTTCCGGGAGAGTATTATTTCCGTAATGGAAGCCATTATCTTCGCTATGAAGAAATGCTGGACGAGCAGGGAGATCCTACTATAAATTATATCAAGATATCTTCCCGGGGAATGGAAGTCCGAAAAAAAGGACAGGTAAATACACATATGGTTTTTGAGCAGGGGAAGCGTAATATGGCATTTTATACCACCCCGTTCGGAACTCTTGAAATGGGAATTTCAGCGACGAATCTGGAATTGGAAGAAAGTGACGGTCAAATTGCCATGAAAGTGAACTATTCTCTGGACCTGAATCAGGAGCATGTGGCAGACTGCTGTCTGGATATTCAGGCGCAGGGGAAGAATACAACTGGGTTTGTGTTGTAGGAACTGTTGGGTAGAAGCATTACAGAAATTAATTTTAACAAGAAGACAGCAGGCGTTCGTTTGTTAGAATGAACTCCTGCTGTTTTTTTTATTGTTATTTGAATCGGTAGCAGTGGACGAATCTGGTATTGGAATCAATATTTTCAGATGAAACCAGTGGTCACTGGCGCTGACATCCACGGTATTCATGAATTTGAAAAGGGTTCCATCGATGACGCTGGTTATGGTAATCCCATGTTTCTGGCAATATATGGTTTTCATTTTTTATGTAATGATGTAAACAAAAGAGGTGCGACTTAAAAGTTTGTTTTTAAGCTGCGCCTTCTTTGTTTAATTCACCAGCCGTAACCAGATACGAAAGCGTAATCTGTAGCTTTTTAAACGTGGGATGTTGTGGACTCCTGGAGAAATTCATTTTATACTATAGTTAAATTATGAGTAGATTTACAAGAAATGAGAATTGGTTATTGTTCAAAGATTGTGAACAGCAATAATTTACGGGAGGAAAACAGAAATGGAACATACATTTTGGATCTGGTATCCGGGAGATTTTGAATTATATCATGCCATGAAGCAGAATTTCAGCCGTGTGGAGAGAGGTTTTGGATGGCCGGCATTTTGGAAGAGTGAGGGCTTCCGCAACCGTGTGGCTTTCCGCCGGACTTATGAATTGGAGCAGGAGACCAGTTTTACTGTATTTTCCAATGCGATTGGTCATGTGCTTGTAACCAGGGAGAATGGGGAGAAGAAATATCCATTTGGAAAGAAGATTACAGTAGCACCTGGAAAGGTGCGGATCTCTATTCATGCAGGCTGTGTGGAGGCATTTCCTTGCGCTTATGTGCAGGGTGAGGTGATCCATTCTGATAAAACATGGAAGGCAGAGGATTATTCCCAGCCATTAGTGCCGGTTGGAGTGTGTAAGTATTTTACCAAGCCGGGACAGAATCCTACTGTGTGGGAATATACAGAAAAAGAGTGCAAGCCGGTGAAAATCAGCGAGATAAACGGTGGCGTGCTGGCAGAGTTTGAGACGGAACTGACGGCGGCGGTTTATGTGAAAAGTAAACGCAGTAATTGTGTTGACAGTACAAGCGAAGATGAGGATTTAGAGGTTTTTTGCGGTGAATCTGAGGACGAAGCTCTTGACCTTGAGCACTGCTACTACAGCTGGCAGCCGAATCCGGTTACAAATCGATGCCCATGCTGTGCAGTCCGTTTTGCATTCATTCCGAATTGCAAAGCCGAAGATGTGGAAATCACAGCATTCTATCAGTATGTAGATTTCCCGAAACGCGCTTCCTTTAAGTGTAATGATGAGAAACTAAATAAAATCTGGGAGGTGGCGGAGCATACCTTCCGTCTTTGCAGCGGTATCTTTTTCCTGGATGGGGTGAAACGTGACAAATGGATCTGGTCTGGAGACGCCTACCAGAGCTTTTTTGTAAATCAGTATCTGCTGGCAGATCCTGATATTGACCAGAGAACTCTTTTAGCACTACGTGGAAATGATCCTATGACAAGACATATCAATACCATCATGGACTATTCCCTGTTCTGGATCCTGGGCGTGCTTTATCATTATGAGGCATATGGTGACCTGGAATTTGTCCGCCAGGTTTATCCGAAAATGTGCTCCCTTATGGAGTTCTGTGAGGGTCAGCTGGATGAAAACGGATTTCTTGTAGGTCGTGAAAATGACTGGATCTACATTGACTGGGCTGACATGGATAAGACTGGTGCCCTTTGTGCAGAGCAGATGCTGTTCGCAGCATGCTGGCAGACCATGGCGAAAGTGAGTGCGGCTCTTGGAGAAGAAAATCCGGAATACATGGAGAAATATGAGAAACTGATCGGGCAGATCCGTAAATTATACTGGGATCAGGAGAAAGGCGCATTTATTGATTCCTTTGAATCCGGTAAGAGAAATGTGACCCGTCATGCCAATATTTTTGCAATTCTTTTTCACATTGCAACACAAGAAGAGCAGGAGAAAATTCTGGCAAATGTAATTAAGAATGATGCAATTCCGGCAATTACAACTCCGTATTTCAACTTCTTTGAACTGGATATGCTCTGCCAGACCGGAAATCTGGAATTTGTACTAAATAAGATTCGCAATTACTGGGGCGGTATGCTGGACCGCGGTGCAGTTACCTTCTGGGAAGAGTTTGACCCGGAGGCACCAGTAGAAACTCAGTACGATATGTACGGCGACCGCTTTGGAAAAAGTCTCTGCCATGCCTGGGCTGCAAGCCCGATCTATTTCCTGGCGAAGTATTTCATGGGGCTGAAATTTACTGGAGTCGGCGGAAAAGAATTTGTGGTAGAACCGCATACTGAGTTTTTCGACAGCTTTGATTGTACATTGCCTGTTGCTGAGGGACAGGTACATATTGTGTGGGATGGGAACGAGCTGAAGGTAGAGAAGACAGCTCACAGACTTGATTTATAAAGTTCTGTGGGCTGTTATTAGCGTAAAAAAAAGGACTGTTCACGCTAATTCTTCCACAGAGATAGGAAAAAGCAGTAAACTGTCAACAGAACGAGAATGCCGAAAAGGTAGTTGGTTTAAGGACAGAGATTTCAGAAAGGAGCAGTTTACTGTATGCAGAAAATTGATTTTAACAAGGATTGGATGTGCAGGTGTCTTACCAGGGATGAGGAAGCTTATCCGGTGACTTTGCCACATGACGCCATGTTGAGTGAGCCGCGTACTCAGGAGAGTACCGGCGAGGGAAATATTGGATGGTATATTGGTGGGGATTACGAATATACCAAGAATTTCTTTGTGCCAGAGGAGTATAAAGGTAAGAAAGTCCTCATTGAATTTGAGGGTATTTACCACAATGGTGAAGTTTACATAAATGGGAAAAAGGCGGCTTACCGTCCTTATGGTTATACCAATTTTTATGTGGATACAGAGGGCTTTTTCCAGTATGGAAAAGAGAATGAGATCAAAGTCATTGCGCGCAATGCTGACCAGCCAAACAGCCGCTGGTATTCAGGAACCGGTATTTACCGTCCGGCTTATCTGTATGTTGGGGAAGAAAAACATATTCCGGTAAACGGCGTGAAAATCCGTACTTTAAGCTATGATCCGGCGAGAATTGAGGTCGTTGTGAAAACTTCTTCGCCTGGAGAGGTTTCCCTGAAGATTGAGTTTGAGGGCTCTAAAGTACTTGGAGTAATTGGTGAAAGTACAAAAATAGGAAATGTAAACAATGACAAAATAATATCATCAGATAATAAAAACATGCAGCCAAATGAATCAGTACAGACTGGAAAAAATGGTCAGAAGAGTGAATTGGCGCAGGTGGAAGCGGAAAAAAATAATCAGGAAGCAGCATACCAGGCCATCTTCCAGCTGGATGTTCCAAACGCAAAGCTCTGGGATACAGAGCACCCGAATCTCTATACCTGTAAAGCAATTTTCGGTGAAGACGAAGTAACTGAAACTTTCGGAATCCGTGAATTGATCTGGAATCCTCAGGTAGGAATGACCATTAACGGAGAGCGTGTGATTCTTCGCGGTGCATGCTTTCATCACGATAATGGCGTGCTTGGTGCATGTACGTATCCGGAAGCAGAAGAACGTAAAATGCGTATTCTCAAAGAAAATGGATACAATGCAGTCCGCTCTGCACATTATCCTTGCTCTAAGGCACTTCTGGATGCCTGTGACCGTGTGGGAATGCTGATGATGGATGAATATGTAGATGTATGGTACATTCATAAGACTAAATATGATTATGCCGGACAGCTTGCTGACTGGTGGAAACAGGATTTAAAAGACATGGTTGACAAGGATTACAACCATCCAAGTGTGATTATGTACTCCACAGGAAATGAGGTTGCAGAGACTGCCCAGAAGAAGGGAATTGCCCTTACCGGTGATATGACAAACTATCTTCACAGCCTGGATTCCACCCGTCCTGTTACCTGCGGAATCAATATTTTCTTCAATTTCTTAAGCTCCATAGGACTTGGCGTTTACAGTGATGACAAGGCAGAAAAGAGCGCTGGAAATGCAGAGAAAAATGCCGCTCAGGCAGCTGGAAAGAATGAGAAAAAAGTAGTTAAAAGTGGTGAAAAGACAGTAAATAAAGCCACAGAAAATGGAAAAAAAGGATTAGGCAGCACCAAGCCGGAAAAGAAGAAAAAGCCAGTAGGAAGCGAGTTCTATAATACTCTTGCCTGTCTGGTTGGAGACTACTTTATGAAGTGCGGTGCTACCCTTTATCCGTGCGATTTAAGGACGAAGGATGCCTACGCAAACATGGATATCGCAGGTTATAATTACGGTATTTTCCGCTACAAACATGATCTGAAAAAGTACCCGAACCGTCTGATTCTTGGAAGTGAAACCTTCTGTAAAGATGCGTATAGTTTCTGGAAAATTGCCAAAAAAAATAAAAGAATTATCGGTGATTTTGTGTGGGCAGGATGGGATTATATCGGAGAAGTCGGGGATGGTGCAGCAGAGTATTCTGACTATAAATTTGAAGATCCAGCCACGAGAATGACAGGTGGAAATGGTCGAATTGACCTGAATGGAAAGCCGCGTGCAGAGGCTGCATATACTCGAGTTGCTTTTGAAAGAGAGACAGGTCCGTTTATTGCAGTTGATCCTGTTTACCAGAAAGAGAAGCTTCGTCTTACCGGCTGGCAGCTGACAAAGGCTCTGGAAAGCTGGGCATGGGATGGCTGTAACGGAGAACCGGCGAAGGTAGAAGTTTATGCAAGGGCTGCACAGGTTGAGCTGTTTATCAATGGCAAAAGTGCTGGTAAAAAGAAAGTGAAAAAATGCCGTGCAAACTTTAATATCACCTATCAGAATGGGGAGATAACGGCGGTTTCTTACGATGAAAACGGAAGAGAAATCAACCGTTATTCATTACATACAGCAGGAAAAGAAACGGTTCTTCAGGTGCGCCCAGAGGAGAAAACCGTAAAACCGGAGGGCCTTGCATTTATTCAACTGCAATACACAGATAGCAAGGGAATCTGGAAACCAATGGAGAAACATAACATAAAAGTAACAGTAGAAAATGGTGTCCTGAAGGGACTCGGAAGCCCGGCTCCTTATGTAAAAGGGAATTATACTGACCATACTGTGGCGACTTATTATGGTGAGGCAATGGCAGTTGTACAGGCAGATGGAAACGGACCGGTGAAGGTTACCGTGGCAGATGAAGAACGGTTTTATGTGGTGGAAATTCCATGTGAATGAAGTGAAAGACTTATGATTTAAGGTGGAAAAGAGGTTGAACAAATGAAGAAAAAAGGTTTTATCATAGGTGGAATCTGTCTTGCTGCTATAGTTGGTATTCTAGGTTACAATCATGAAGCTGTTCGTGTGGTTTTTCATAATGTATACTCTCCATCAGTGAAATTGGATGATTCTTCCAAATGGAATGGTGGAAAAGCTTATGAGAAGCTGCCATATTCTGAGACTTCCGAAAATGATTATCTGGATCTGTATGTGCCGGACAGTGAAGAACCTATGCCGTTGATCATATTGGTACATGGGGGCGGCTTCGTATACAATGACAGCCAGTCCCGTCAGGCGCAGCTGATGTACCGCTATTTCCGCGATCATGGATATGCATGTGCATCCGTTAACTATCGTCTTGCCCAGGAAGCAGCCTTTCCGGCCGGAGTGGAAGATGTGAAATCGGCAATCCGTTTTCTTCGTGCAAATGCAGAGAAATATGGATATGATCCGGAGCGTTTTGCAATCTGGGGAGAGTCAGCTGGGGGGTATTTATCAGTGATCTGTGGCGCTTCTAATGATGAGGAATTTAATAGTGTTCCATTTATCGGAGAAGATAAGAACCATCCTGTTTCCAGTGAAGTTCAGGTGATTCTGGACTATTACGGCTGTATGGAATTCGGAACTATGGAAGATGATTACAGGGAGCTGAGGATTCCAAAAATTGTCCGCTGGGCGGCCAGCCTGTGGCTTCAGGGAGCAATTAAAGATACCGGCTACGAAGATGTAGAATCTTATTGGATGCGCAAGGATGTAAAAACTCTTACTGAGGATGAGAAAAACAATTATAGTCCATTATATTATATTGAGAAAAATCTTACGGAGAAAAACAGCCCGGATATATTGATCTGGCATGGTGATGCGGATTTAGATGTTCCGTATCTGCAGTCTGAGAGACTGAATGCACTGCTTACAAGAATTGTTGGGACAGATAAGGTGGAATTTAAGCTTTTTCATAATTATAAGCATGCGGCAGATCAGCTGTACAGTGATGAAAATCTGGGAATCCTGAAAGAATATCTGGATGAGAAATTTGCATAAGGGAAGTCGCATACATTAATATGAGCGTGATTACCGGAGAATCGGCAGACACATAAGCTGACAGAAACGAAGAAAATATCTGGCACAGGGCAGAATTGCCCCGTCAGATATTTTTTTGCCCTCAAATAAAAAGGTTTTAACAAAATCTGTCAAAACCTTGAAAAAGCTAAATGGGTTTGATATGCTGTCTATGTATATCTTTTGATGAGTTGTAAGTCATTGTTTACAGGTAATATTCTGTGCGGGTAAATTTTGCACAGAATTGCAGCACAAGGTGATCATTGTGCACTTAGTGAGCAGTGCTATTTTATGTAGTAGGGAGAAACTATGAAAATAGAAAAAAAACTATGGATCACCCTGTTCGTATTTGGATTGTTTGCAATTGGTTTTTCAGGTTGGATATTCAGTCAGAGTACAGCCAGGGAAAAATTGCTCTGGGATAATACGATTAGGTTTGAAACAAAAAAACTGACAGATGGAGAAATCAAATCAGAGAATATTGCTCTGCCCGAAGACTTCGATGATCCCAGATCAATCTTATTTAAAACCACACACACCATTGCAGAAGTGTGGCTGGACGGAGAAAAAATATACGAATACGGAAATGAAGAAGATGCTCCCAGCTTTATGAAGTCACCGGGAAGCTGCTGGCACATTGTGAATATTCCGGAAGACAGCGCTGGTAAAAGTCTTGAGGTCAGAATTATTCCAGTATATGACAACTATTATGGAAATGAAGTCAGCATTGTATACGGAACACGAGGCAATTGCGTTCTGAAAATTTTAATGGACAGCTTTAAAACCCTGTTACTCAGCTGCGGGATTCTGTTTGCAAGTATCATCTGCCTGCTGCTTTATTTGGGAGCAGTGCGAAGAAAAAGAAGAGACGAGACAGAAACGAAGATAGAGGTCTTTTTAAACCTTGGATTTTTCTCATTGCTGATTGCAGTATGGACACTGGCACAATGTGGATTCCTGCAGTTTTTGATTCCGGATGGAAGAACTTTGTATTTTGTGGATTATTTTTCATTCTTCCTTTTCCCGGTACCCTTTAATTTCCTGCTATATGATATCTGTAAAAGCAGATATCACAAAGGTGCATTGATTTTTCCCATTCTTTATCTTGCGAATATGGCAGCTGACGTTCTGCTTCAGTGTACGGGAATTATTGATATATTCCGGCTGCTTCCCGCAACCCATGTTATTATGGTTGCCAATGCAGTTTACACAGTTGCCCTCATTCTTTACGAGGCCAGAAAAGAAGGCAACGATGAAGCCAAGAAATTCCAGTATCCTATGTGTGTGCTCATAGTATTCGGAATGGTAGAAATGTTCCTTTATTATTTGAGAAAATTTCAACAGACATCCATTTTGCTTCCCATAGGAACCCTGCTGTTTATCATTATGCTGATCTGGATCCAGGTTTCCCAATATTACGATCAATACATCCAGAAACAAAAGGTGATCTATCTGCAGAAAATAGCCAACATGGATATGCTCACAGAGGCCATGAACCGAAACGCTTACGAGGACATGGTGAAATATCTGGAGGAAAGTGATATTAAACTTCGTACAACAGGTGTAGTTCTGTTTGATCTGGATAATCTGAAAGTGATCAATGACAATTTTGGGCATGAAAAGGGAGACGAAGCGCTGAAGCTATGCTATCAGTGTATCAGTCAGGCATTTCAGAATGTAAAGAACTGTTTTCGGATTGGCGGCGATGAGTTTGCATATGTATATCATAGCGATGAGAAGGATATGATTCCGGAACGGCTGAAGGCGCTGGAGCTGATTTTGAAAAAAACAGCGGAAACGAACAAGCTGGAGTATCCACTCAGCATGTCAGCCGGATATGCTTATTATCAGCCTGATATAGATTTTGACTTTAAGGATATTGTAAGACGAAGTGATACCATGCTGTACCGTCAGAAGCGCAGAAAGAAGGTGGCACGGTCAGCAGGTCTGGACAATCTGCTCTCCCGTATGAGTAAGCAGTCGACAGAGGAGATCACAGATGAGGTGATCCTGCAGGAGAAAAAGTTTCAGAGCATGTCTGTGGATGAGCTTTGCAGTGTGATCGATCTTCTTAGTCCGACTACAGATAATTACCCATATGTGGTTGACTTTCGGTCGGATTTTTATTACATAGCAAATCAGGCTCTTGAACGCTTCTGTATTCCCAAAAATGGTTTTCATAATGTAATTTCGAAGCATAAGGAATTTGTATATGCACCGGATTATGAAAAACTGAAAGCGGAATTTGATGATCTTCTGGAAACAGACCGCTGCACCCATAGCATGGAATATCGTTGGCTGGATCTGAAAAAAAAGCCGATCTGGATTCATTGCAAAGGGTATCTGGTCCGTGACGATAACATGAAACCTCTTTATATGATTGGTTGTGTGAACGAAATTGGAAAGAGACAGAAGGCAGATAATGTAAGCGGACTATTGGGAGAGTCTGGTTTCCGGGAGTATATGAACCAGCTGGATACTCCTTTGGAGACAGGATATCTGCTTCGTATAGGAATCGATCATTTTAAGGAAATCAATGATAACTTCGGACAGGAGTACGGTGACTTTGTACTTAAGAAAACGGCGGAGTGTATTTCAGGCTGTACATCAGAAGGACAGAAGGTGTACAAGCTTGTGGCAGATGAATTTCTGATTCTGGATGTTGCTTCTGACGAAGCGAAGGATGCGGATAAGCTTTATGATAAAGTGAGAGAGGCAATAGACAGATTTATTGAAACCAATGAATTTAAAGTCATGTATACGGTTTCAGGAGGAATTGTACCATTTGCGGCATTAAAGGGAAATCAGTGTTCAGAAGCATTGAAGCTGACGGATTTTGCCCTGAATGAGGCGAAGAAGCTGGGAAGAAACCGTTGTTATATATTTAATGGGGAAACCTACAGAAAATTTCTTCGGAAAAGGGAGATCACCCAGGAACTGCGGGAAGCTGTGATCAATGGATTTCAGGGCTTTACAGCTTTTTACCAGCCTGTATTTGCTGAAGACAAAAAAGTGCCTTATGGAGCAGAAGCTTTAATGCGTTTTACCTCTGAAAAATTCGGAATGATTTCACCGGCGGAGTTCATTCCCATTCTGGAAGAAACAGGTCTGATTATTCCTGCTGGCCGCTGGATGATGAAAGAGGCTATGGGAAAATGCAGTGAGATCAGGAAGATACTTTCAGGGTTCCGGATGAGTATTAATATTTCCCAGGTACAGGCCTCTAAGTCTGATGTGATTCAGGATATCAGTGCAGAAATGAAAAGGACAGGGCTGCCGCTGGAAGCGGTGATCGTGGAATTGACAGAGAGCGATCTTCTGGAACAAAATATAAATGAGAAGCATTTTCTCACAGAACTGAAGCGAATGGGAATCAGTCTGGCGCTGGATGACTTTGGAATCGGCTACTCGAACTTCCATTATCTCAGCGAGCTGAAACCAGAGATCATTAAGATCGACCGTTCTTTCACTGCGAAAGCAGTTGCAGATGAGCAGGAATATTATCTTCTGAATCAGTTTTGCACCATGATTCATAATCTGGATATGAAGATTTGTATCGAAGGTATAGAAAGTGCCCAGGAATGGCTCAAAATCCGAAAGCTGTGCCCGGAATTCACACAGGGATATTTCTGGGGGAAGCCTTGTGGGTATGAAGAGTTTGTGAGAAAATTTGTACAAGAAAAATAAGAGAAATCCGGTACAAAGTGTATAAAAATGCTTTGTGCCGGATTCTTTTTATGTGTGTATAAAATAATCTGCTACAGCACATAAAATTAAAAAAATGTAAAATACAAAAGTTTTAAAAATACATTTTAAAAACTTGAAAAAATATCAGTGATAAGCAGTTAGGAAATGAGTGAGAAAATGGAAAAAATGATAGAGATAATTTGATACTGGATGTTGATGGCAATAAATTAGATAGATTTTGCAAATTGACGTTGCGTGGGATTTAACCTATAATGAAATTAGTTTTATGAGTGAAATGGGGGAAACTATGCGCGTTGATGAGGTCATGACAGAAATTATACAACGGTGCAGATTGTATGGGGCACAGAAGATAATTCTGTATGGATCCCGGGCAAAGGGAACTGCGACAGAGCGGAGCGATATTGATATTGCAGTGTCTGGAGTCGCTTCACACGAAATTCTTGATTTGCAGGAGAATTTAGAAGAGATTCCAACATTGTACACAATTGATCTGGTTGATCTTGATACTTGTCAGAATCAGCTGTTGTTGGAGGATATAAAACAATATGGACGAGAAATTTATAAGAAGATTTGAGTCGTTTAGAAATTCACTGGACTCTCTGGCGGAGGCGAAACAGCGTGATTTGTCAGATTCTTTTGTACTTAGTGGAACCAGTGCTAAATTCAGTATTACATTTGACTTGGCGTGGAAGGTTATGAAAGATATTCTGGTACAGTATTATGCAATAACTGGATTTGTCACTGGCTCACCAAGAGAAGTTCTCAGAGAATCATTTCAGGCGAATCTGATTACTGGTGATGAGTGGATGGATATGCTGAAAGTAAGAAATCAGCTTGCACACGACTATGATGGAGTGATTGTGAAAGAACATTGCGGGACAATTGTTCATGTGTATATTGATAAATTATATGATTTCAAAAAGGCTGTTGAAAAATTGCTGAAAGAATAATACATCGACCGGGGTATGCCCGGTCGGTTGTTTTTAGGGAGTTTGGGTTATGGCTAAGGTGTATTTTGTGAGGGAAGAGATTAGTATAGAGATTCCGGTTGGAACCAGCGTTCTGGAGGCGGAGATTCAGGCGGGGCTTGCGCCGGATGTGCCTTGCGGAGGGCAGGGAACCTGTGGGAAATGTCTGGTGAAGGTAGATGGAAAGCCTGTGTTGGCATGTCAGACGAAGGTGGAAAAGGACTGTCAGGTGGAGATTCCCGGGAAGAAAAATAGAGGTAAAATTTTGAGCGAAGGATTTTCCAGAAAGGTGAATTTCCAGCCAGAATTGCAGGTGAAAACGGTGCGGCTGGAGAAGCCGGAGACTGGGGAAAAAAGGTCAGAGTGGGAGCGGCTGGTGGAAGACGTATATGGAATCTCAGACAATAAAAGAACGTCAGATGTAGATTATGGGTGTATAAAAACAGATGTAAAACTTGCCGGAAGTCTCTATGAAAAACGAATCTTCAATCCAGAGTGGCAAGTAGCCTATACAGATGAAGAAATCCTTGATTTAAGACCAATTGTTGGCGTCCATGAAGATTCTGTCCATGGAGTGAATAGTAGTGGTGAAAAAGGTGATGGGATTTTTACTGCGGCAATCGACCTTGGAACGACTACAATTGTGGGGTATCTTCTGGATGGTAGAACTGGGGAAAACTTGGCAGTAGAAAGTAGAATGAATCCTCAGATGCAGTATGGCGGAGACGTAATTCAAAGAGCCAATTATGCGCTGGAACATGGCACAGAAACGCTGAGCAAGTGCGTGCAGAAGACAATAAATAAAATACTGGAAAGTCTTATTGTAAAAACTCAAAAAGCTCCCAAAATAGCAAGTGGAAGGAAAAAAGTGAATGATCAAACTGTCAATGGCAAGACGAAAAGCGCTGAATGGATGCCTGGAGTGGAAGATGTCTATCAGGTAAGTCTTGTTGGAAACACCTGTATGCACCACCTGTTTCTTGGAATTTACCCGGCTTCTTTGGCACATGCGCCATATACGCCTGCAATCAGTCAGTCCCTTACTTTGCGCGCAGCTGATTATGGTATTCACATCCACCCAAAAGGCCAGTTGCTCCTTCTTCCGAATATCGCCGGATACATAGGCGCAGACACCAGTGGCTGTCTTCTGGCTCTTCGACAGGATTTGAAGGATGAAATAACTTTAATGCTGGATATCGGAACTAACACAGAGATGATCCTTGGAAATAAATATGGCCTGGCAGCCTGCTCCGCGGCATCTGGCCCAGCCTTTGAAGGGGCGAAGATCCAGTGCGGAATGCGGGGGCTTCCGGGAGCTATTGATCATGTAAAATATGAAGATGGAAAATGGCAGTATACCACAATTGGCGGTGAGAAGCCTGTAGGCCTATGCGGTTCCGGGCTGATTGATCTGGTGGCAGAGCTTCTGCGTGCAGGTCTGTTAGAGGAAAATGGAATTCTTCACAGTGGGCAGGAAAGATCAGACACGTTTATGCTTGTGCCACCACAAGAAACTGTTTTTGCCCAATGTGAGCAGAATATGTCAGAGGATGCGCAAAGTGAGAAAACGGAGTGCCTACAGAGAAACGAAAAAAATGGGAGTGGGCAGTCGCGTTTTGAGAATGATTGCGGAGTCTATCTTACCCAGAAAGACATTGGCGAGGTTCAACTTGCCAAAGCAGCCATTGCCGCTGGAATCCAGCTTTTATTAAAGAAAAGAAGCATAGAAGAATCCCAGATCCAGACCGTGTATCTGGCAGGTGGATTCGGCAATTATATGAGTGCAGAAAACGCAGCCCGGATTGGGCTGATCCCGGAAAGCTTTGTGAAGAAAGTACAATGTGTGGGAAATATCGCCGGGGAAGGTGCTAAGATTGCATTGCTAAATAAGAATGAGCGCCATGAGATTGAAAGAGCGGTACAGAGCATTGAATTTCTGGAACTGGCGGCTTGCCCGGAATTTCAGGATTGTTTCGTAGATGAGCTGGGATTTGAAAGGTAAAGAGATTTCCGTGTTTATTACAGGAAATTTTAGTGCTGATTTTATAAAAATAGAAGCAAGATAAAAATAGAAACAAGATATAAAAATAGAAGACAGAGAATTATAAAATGTTTTTGCATATTGTTATCTGTGGATAATAATGATTAAAAAAGGATTAGAGACATGAATTTCAAAGACTTAAAACAACTATGCCTGTCCCACGGTTTCACCAACGTGGTACCCCTGGCCTGCGATACCATTGAACTAAAGCCAGAAGTACGCCAGATGTGCGCCTCCGATTCCTGTCACAAATACAACAAATGCTGGAGTTGTCCGCCCGGCTGCGGAACCTTGGAGGAATGCGAACAAAGAGTAAGAAAGTATAAACTGGGAATCCTGGTACAGACAGTGGGAGAGCTGGAGGATTCCCTGGACGGGGAAGGCATGATGCGCACAGAAGCTATGCACAAAGCCTCCTTTTACAGCCTGGAAAAAGATCTGCGGAAATTTTACCCGAATATGCTTCCCATAGGCGCAGGCTGCTGCATAAAATGCAAAACCTGTACCTGTCCGGACGCTCCCTGCCGATTTCCGGACCAGGCCTTTTCCTCAATGGAAGCCTATGGAATGCTGGTCATGCAGGTTTGTCAGGCAAACCACCTTGACTATTATTATGGTCCTGGAAAGATTGCGTATACCAGCTGTTATTTATTAAAGTGAAACTGGGAAGATGAAATGCAGGTGGTTAGATATTTCGCAAAGAAAAGTTGTATATGTGTCAAGTGAAGGAGTGTAAGCACAAAGAAATGAAAGTTTATATAGTATTTTACGATGCTTTGCTCTGAAATCCTGCATATGCATTAAGCTGTGAAATTATTCACAGTAAGATAGTATAATCGAATGAGAAAATAACAGAAGAGGAATTTCCCCCAATTGATATAAAATGAATTTGTAAAAAGCAAGTCCTTTTAGCGGAGGACTTGCAGCGGAGAGAACGAAACTGTTACAGCTTGCGGAGAAGATTGTGACAGAAAATTACAAGTTACTGGTCACGGAGTGAACAGTAGCAATTACAATTTCATATTGGAGGGAAAATGCCATGATTATTATTGGTGAGAAGCTGAACGGATCCATTCCGTCAGTTGCAAAAGCCATTGCTGAGAAGGATGCGGACCTGATCAGAGAAAGAGCCAGAATGCAGGCAGAAGCGGGAGCCACATTTCTGGACGTATGTGCCTCAGTAGAAGAGGCTGTAGAAGTAGAAACCTTGAAATGGATGATCGACCTTGTACAGGAAGTGACAGATACACCAATCTGTGTGGACAGTCCAAGTGCCAGATCCTGCGTTGCAGCCATTCCATTTTGTAAAAGACCGGGACTTATTAACTCTGTTTCCCTTGAAGGAGACAAAATTGACACGATTTTTCCAGTGATCGCAGACACAGACTGGGAGTGCGTAGCCCTTCTCTGCGATAACGATGGAATTCCGGATTCCGTAGAGCGTCGTATGAAAATTTTCTTTGGAATTATGGAAAAAGCGAAACAGTACGGCATTGCACCAAGCCGTTTACATATTGACCCACTGGTTGTAACCCTGGGAACAGACCAGACTGCGCTGACTGTATTTGCAGACTGCTGCAGAAGAATCAAATACGAATATCCGGAGATCCACATTACAAGCGGACTTTCTAATATTTCCTTCGGACTTCCGGTGAGAAAAAATATTAACCAGGCATTTATGGTTCTTGCTATGAATGCTGGTATGGACAGTGCCATCGTAGATCCGACCAACAAAAACATGATTGGTATGATCTATGCAACAAACGCACTTCTGGAGCGTGATGAATACTGCCTGCAGTATATTGATAAATTCGGAAACAAAGCATCCGAGGAAGCCGCTCAGCCGGCTCCTGCATCTCCGCTTGATGAGAAAATGCAGAAGGTTTTCAAATTAACCCAGGATGGAAAAAATAAAGAAATCGGACAGGCTGTCCAGGAGGCACTTGATGCAGGATGTGATCCAACTGCAATCCTCAACGACGCCATGATCGGCGCCATGGCAGTTGTTGGCGATAACTTTAAGAAAGAGATTATTTTTGTACCACAGATGCTGGCTGCAGCCAGAGCCATGAAGGCTGGTGTGGAAGTACTGAAGCCATATCTTGCAACCGGAGAGGCCGGAAGCGCAGGAACCATCATTCTTGGAACGGTTGCCGGAGATCTTCATGACATTGGTAAAAACCTGGTTGGAATGATGTTCGAAAGTGCAGGCTTCGAAGTAATTGACCTTGGTGTTGATGTGCCGATCCAGACTTTTATTGATGAGGTAAATAAGCACAAAGAAGCAAGCATTGTAGCACTTTCCGCTCTTCTTACCACTACAATGCCGTCACTTCGTGACACAGTAGCAGCACTTCTGGAACAGCCATTCAGAAGCAGGATTAAGATCATGGTTGGCGGTGCGCCGATCAGCCAGGAGTTTGCAGATGAGATCGGAGCAGACGCATACACAGAGGATGCAGCTTCTGCAGCAGAGTGTGCAAAAAAATATGCGGAATCCGGATTCTGTGCAAAGGCAGCAGCCGGGGAATTTGACCAGGTTTCAGTAAAGGGCGAGGAAAGCGTAACTGCAGGTGCGGAAGACAAAGAGAAAAATATTGCGATGACTGATGCGCAGACAAAGTCAGAGCCGGATGCAGAAGAAACTCCGGAAGATGATTCCTACGAAACATCCGAAACCAATGGTACCTGGGTACGCAGACCGCTTCATGAGGCACCTCATTTTGTAAAGGATAAAGTGGATCTGAGCAAAATTCAGCTTCCGAAACCTGGTGAAGGCTACAAAGTAAATATGGAAGCTGCCAAAGAGAAATTCCGCAACTACTGGGCGCATAAGAACACGGGAAGACCGCTTATGTGCGTAATCGCAAGAAGACCTGAGGTGGAGCAGTACTCCGACGGAACACCTGTAGAGGGCGGTTATCTGGATCAGATTTGTCAGGGAAAATACTATAATATGCCGGAAGAACTGAAGTGGAAAGATATGGAGGACAAATACCAGAACCCTCAGAGAATTGTTGACCGCTATCGTTACTTCTGCCAGACACATGCATTCCTTGGAGAGAGCTTTCCGAATCTGAATATTGATTTTGGACCAGGCTCACTTGCTTCTTATCTTGGTTCTGAAATTGGGTTTAAAGAAGATACAGTATGGTTTAACAAATGTCTGGACGGCTGGGACGGTGTGCCGAAGCTGACCTTTGATCCGGAGAATAAATGGTTTAAGAAACATCTTCAGCTTGCAAAGGATTGTCAGGCACTTGCCGGAGATGACTTCTATGTGGATATGCCGGATCTTATGGAAAACATTGATGTTCTTGCCTCTCTTCGCGGAGCGCAGGATATTCTGTTTGATCTTCTGGATGAGCCGGAAATGATCGGGGAAAGAATCCAGGAGGTAACGGACATTTATTATGAATATTATGACCGTTTTTATGATGTTATCAAAGATGAAGAAGGCGGAAATGCATACACCGTATTCCAGATCTGGGGACCAGGCAGAACGGTGAAGCTTCAGTGCGATTTCTCAGCAATGATGTCACCGGAAGATTTCCGTAAATATATCCAGCCGTCCTTACGCAGTCAGTCTGAAAATGTGGATCATGTACTTTATCATCTGGATGGTCCGGCTGCAATTAAGCACATGGATGCGCTTATGGAAATTGAGGGAATTGATGCTCTTCAGTGGACCAGCGGTGATGCCGGTCCGGACGGAACCCTTCCGGATTGGGATGTGATCTATGATAAAGCAATTGCAGCAGGCAAATCCATCTGGGTAAAGGTATATTCCGGTGAGTTTGAAGACTGGATCCGCAACGTAGACCGAATTGTAAATAAATACGGCTCCCACAGCCTTTTCCTTCTTTTCCCGGAAATGTCCATGGAGCAGGCTGCATATCTTCTTGATTATGCAGACCGCAACTGGAGCGATGTGAAGGGAACTTTTGTAGAGTCTCTGGGACGCTGAAACATATGCAGTCTTATTGATGGAAGTAACCCATATTCAAATTAAGTTTGTTTTGTTAACTCCATAATAAAAACCAAAAAGCGCCGGCAGGTAAATCTGTCGGCGCTTTGCGTTGTCTGTATGAGATATACAACGTGCAATAATTCATATAAAACTAATAGGAATAATTATAATATTTGTGTAATTAGTACAAAAAACAATAAGAAAGTATAAAGTAACAGGAAGAAAATAGAAGAAAAAGTTTTTTTAAAAGATATAATTGAAATTAATACGCGGGGGAAACACAAAAATTGAATGGGGAAAAGAGGTATTTCAAACTATGAAACAGAAAGCTATGGATGTAAAACTTGTTGTAAGACCATTGATCGGTTGTCTGACACATACTCATTTCTGGGAGGGACCGTGCCGTGCCGGACGAAAAGAAGACATGACTGTAGAGGCAGAGACAAAGGTTGCTGATGAAACCTTCAAAAGCTCTGTAGAGGCCCTGAAGGACGTGATTAGCGAGGTTGAATTTAAAGAGGCATTGGATGTAAGATATAATGAATCCTTTGTTGTAGAAAAAGAAATGTTCGACAAGATCGGTGAAGATGTAGATGAAATTGACTGCTTCCTTTGCATGGGATGGAGAATTCCGAAGCTGGAACGCTACAGAAAACCGGTCATTATCTGGCAGAATGGAAATGAGGGCATTGATTTTGCAGCATATTGCCGCTCAATTGGTGTGGAAGCATACGTGGCAATGGATCTTCAGGATGTAAATGAAATCGCACATATTCTCTGGGTAAGAAAAGCAGTTCGCAATACAAGAGCACTTGTGCTGACCGCAGGTTCCCAGCCTACATTTGGAATTCAGAGCCTTATCCGTGATCCGGAGGTTCTTCGTCAGCGTTATGGATTTGAAGTGATCAAGCTTCCATTCACATCTATTTTCAAATATATGGATGAGATTACGGATGAAGAGGCAAAGCCAATTGCGGATAAGCTGATTGCTGGTTCTACAGATACTCAGGTAAATACCGACTGGTTTATCAATGACATTAAATATTATCTTGCAGCAAAGAAAATGATGGATATTTATGACTGCAATGCATTTTCCACAGCCTGTCATGAGCTTTGTACGACGGAAATTCCACAGAACCGTAAATTTACACCATGCATGTGTCATTCAATTATGAAGGATGAGGGAATTCCAAGTGGATGCGAGGAAGACTTGAATGCACTTATGGCAATGCTGATCATGCAATACGCTGCAAACCGTCCGGCCTTTATGGGAAATCCAAATCATGAGACAGATGAGCTGCTCAGGATCCATCATGCAGTTCCGGCACTTTGTATGAACGGATACGGAACAAAACCGCTGGAATACAAGCTGTGGGCATTTACCGGACAGGGCTTCGGCGGTAAGCTTCAGGTTGATTTTACACAGAACGAAGACGATTATATTACACTTGGTCGTTTCAATCCGGCAGGTGATACCATGTGCATTAAGAAAGGAAAAGTAATCCGTTCGGAATATGCCGAGACCTATTGCAGCCCGTATTACTATATTCAGATGGATGATGCAAGGGAGTTTATGCACAATCTGGCTGGCTTTGGACATCATCAGGTTCTGATTTTTGGTGATTATACCAGGCTGATCAAAAAAATTGCAAAGGTTATGGATTTCAATATTCTGGAAGGATGAGTTTGATGATCTATCTGAACAATGCGGCCACTTCCTGGCCCAAGCCTTCCTCTGTATGTGAAGCTGTACAGGCGTGTCTTATGGACACGCCTGCTTCGCAATTCCGGGGAGGAAGCGCAATTTTGAAAAAAGATACAGAAGAAAGGTGCAGGGAAAAGCTTGGAAAGCTGCTGGGCATCCATGCTCATGACCGGATCTTTTTTACCTCAGGTGCTACGGAAAGCCTGAACACAGTGCTGTGTGGACTGGATTACGGAGAAGAGGGGCGTGGAATCCTGGCAACCCAGACAGAACACAATAGTGTATTGCGCCCGCTTATGAATCAGCCGGTATTCAAGAAGCATCCGGTAACAATCATTTCCTGCCTGGAAAATGGAGCAGTTACCCGGAATGCGCTGGAAAAAGGTCTGAAAGAAGCTATGGAAAACACAGGAAAAAATCCGTCAGCTCTTATTGTAAATCACTGTTCCAATGTGACCGGATATGTGCAGGATATGAAGCTGATTGGAAATTTTGCAAGAGAAAATAATCTGCTTCTGCTTGTTGATGTATCGCAAAGTGCAGGCTGTATTCCGGTGGATGCAGACAGCTGGAGGGCAGATGGGGTTATTTTTACAGGGCATAAAAGTCTTTTGGGAATACAAGGCACCGGGGGCTTTTTCATAAGAAAGGGGCTGGAACTGAAGCCATTGAAGTATGGCGGCACAGGGCGGAACAGTCAACAGCTTACTTATGAAGACGGTGATTATGAGTATGAGGTCGGCACTCAGAATCTGCCGGGGATCAGGGCACTTCTTGCCGGTGTGGAATTCGTGCTGGAAACCGGCGTGGACAGGATAAAGGAAAAAGAAGAAAGGATGATGAAGCTTTTGTATGAAGGGCTTGGAAAAATTCCGGGGGTACAGGTATATGGCAGCTTTGCGGAATGTAAGGGACCTGTTATGAGCCTGAATTTTCAGGGGCTGAAGTCTTCGGATGCGGCATATATCCTGGAAAATGGTTATGAAATTACAGTGCGCGCCGGACTTCATTGTTCCCCCCTGATTCATGAGGCAATGGGAACAAAAAATAGTGGAACTGTGAGAGTGAGCGTTTCCTGGTTTACGAAAGAAGAGGAAATCCTTGCATTTCTGGAGGCAGCAGGCCAGATTGCAGTATCATTGAGAGGAGCCGATTAAATGAAAATTCTTGGAAAACAGCCGTCAAGAGAAAAGTGTGCAGAATCAGGCTGGTTTGCAACGGATTACCTTCTGGATGCGCCTATAGACAGAGCTTTTATATTAAGTCTGAGACCTCTGGGAAGTTTTGTGTATCTGGATATGCTGAAAGAGCCTTTTTTCAAAATAGAAAATGATTATTATATGATAAAGGGAGTGCAGGGAAAAGATTATTTCAGAATTGCAGTTCATGGGAAGCATGAGGATGAGCTGCAAAAGTTAGAAGAATTTTTGGATTCCGGTCCCCAAAAAGAATAAGTTACTGCTTACTCCGTGTTCCTGTTCACGGAATGAACAATAACATAATCTTTAAGGCTGATTGCATGCAGAACACAAGTCTGCTATACTGTGCTCATGAGATTATTACAGGGGGCAGAGTATGAGACTGGAACGAGACAGTATTCCTCTTGATAAAGAATTTCCTTTTCAGATATCAGAAGTGGAGCTTAACCCTTCCAACAGTCATCCGGGAACCTGGCATTGGCACAGCTATTTTGAGATCACCTGGGTTCTGGAAGGAAAGGGAAACTATTTCGTCAATGGACAGGAATATACCATGGAAGAGAATGATATTATCATTTTCAATAATGTAGAGCCGCATGGCTGGAAGCTTCTGGGAGGCAGAATGAAGCTTTTGGTTATGATCTTTTCGCCGGAGTTTGTAGCAGAGAAGATCAGTACTTTTGATACGGAATATCTGCGGCCCTTTGTTGAGCGTGGAACTAATTTTAAGAACAGAGTGGGCCATGAAGAACCGGTGAATACGGAGATCCGTACCAGCATACAGGAGATTTACCAGGAATGGCAGGAGCGCAAGGAGGGCTATCCGCTTATGATTAAGGCGAATGTTCTGCGGATTCTGACCATGCTGATCCGGGCTTATCAGGATGAGACCAAGTCCGGTGAAATGCTTCGGGAAAAGAAAAATGCCATGAAACGTCTGGAGCAGGCTTTTACTTACATAAACGCTCATTATTGTGAGAAGATTACGCTGGAGGAGGTTGCAGCGTCTGTTTATATGAGCTCCAACTATTTCTCCTCCTATTTCCGTAAGTTCACCAACATCAGCTTCAGTGATTATGTGACACGTCTGCGTGTGAACCGGGCCCGGGAGCTGCTTCGGGAGGATGGGGCAAATGTGACTGAGATTGCCCTGGCATGTGGGTTCAATAATATTTCCAATTTTTACAGATTATATAAGAAGCATATGGGAAAAACTCCCGGATATGAGAAGAGTAAAAATAATTAAAATTCAGGAGCAGATAAGACATAGACCTTTTTCAGGCTGGCATGTTAGGATAAAAGCAGGAAGCTTTGTCCTGATGTGCCAGCTTTTTATGTAATGGAAAATTTCGTTGGAATTTATTATCACGCAAGAGGCTCTTTCAGACAGACAACGTAAAAAAAAGGGGATTGAAAAACGGAGGGAATGGAAAATGATAAAAACAGACAGGTATGTACAGACGGAAGCGGCAGGAATGTTATACCGGCTGATTCCGGTTACAGAGGAAATTATCCGCTGTGTAATTGGAAAAGAGGAGATTAAGGGAAACGACTCTCTTATTATTGAAAAAAAGGAATATCCGGCAGTTGAGTTTGCAGCAGAGGAAAACGAAGAAAAGCTGGAACTAAAGACTGGAAAAGTTCTGGCCTCTTTGGAACTTTCATCTGGAAGAATAGAGTGGAAGCACGCGGACGGAACCAGGTGGTGCATACAGGATAAGGCGGATTTAACAAAAATTGACGTAGTACGCTATACAACTGGAGGTGAGAAGCCGGTTATCAACCGTGTAAAAACAGTTGACGGTGAACGTAACTTTATCCAGAATCTGAAGCCGGAGAAGGTGCGCGACGGTTATCGTGCAAGGGTATTTTTCGACTGGAAAGAGGAGGAAGAGATTCACGGTCTTGGCCAGGCGGAGGAAGGAATTTACAATTATCGCGGACACAATCAGTATCTTTACCAGCACAATATGAGGATCCCAATGCCTCTGTTTGTTTCCACAGAAGGATATGGAGTGCTGTTTGACTGCTGTTCTTTGATGACTTTTAATGATGAGGGAAGGGAGTCTTACCTGTTTTTGGATACAGTGGATCAGATCGATTATTATTTCATGGGCGGCAATACCATGGATGGAATTATCCATGCTTATCGCTATTTGACAGGCAAGGCGCAGATGCTGCCGAAGTGGGCTTATGGTTATATCCAGTCCAAGGAGCAATATTATACTTCCAAAGAATTAGAGGAAATTGTACGCCATTACAGAGAAATCGGGGTTCCGCTGGATTGTGTGGTTCAGGACTGGAATACCTGGGATCCGGGCAACTGGGGGGAGAAGATTCTGGATCAGTCCCGTTATGGGGATAACAAGGAGTGCATGGAGCGGATTCATGAGATGCATGCCCACAGCATGGTCTCTGTATGGCCGAATATGAATGCCGGAGGAAAAAATCATCAGGAATTTTTTGATGCCGGATATCTTCTGTATGATTATGCAACCTATGATGCTTTTAATGAAAAAGCAAGAGAAATGTACTGGAAACAGGCGAAGGAGGGGCTGTTTGACCAGGGCTTTGATTCCTGGTGGTGTGACTCCACAGAGCCGTTTTCCGGTCCGGACTGGGGCGGTGCGGTGAAAAGAGAGCCCTGGGAGCGTTTCCAGCTGGTTGGAGGCGAGCACAAGAAATACCTGGATCCTGCTGTGGCCAACGCTTTTGCCCTGGAGCATGCAAAGGGAATTTATGAGAACCAGAGAAAGGATCGGGAGGATATGCGTGTACTGAATTTGACACGTTCCGGTTATGCATCTGGTCAGAAGTATGCAGCTATGCTGTGGTCTGGAGATACCTGCGCGGACTGGAAGAATCTGAAGATCCAGATCGTAGAAGGTTTGAATATGGGACTGAGCGGTTATCCCTATTGGACCTTGGATATCGGAGCCTTTTTCACAGTTGCAGATAAGTGGCAGAACCGTGGATGCGGATGCAACACGGATCCGGAGCCCAAGTGGTTCTGGCAGGGAAAATATAATGAGGGTGTGAAAGATAAGGGATATTGTGAGCTTTATACACGCTGGCTTCAGATGGGAACATTTCTTCCTATGTTCCGGTCTCATGGTACAGATACGCCGAGAGAAATCTGGAATTTCGGGGAAAAGGGCACTATGTTCTATGATGCTATCGAGAAATTTATCAAGCTGAGATATCATTTTATGCCTTATATTTATTCGCTGGCAGGGGCGGTACATTTTGAGGATTATACCATTATGCGAAGCCTATTGTTTGATTTCCCGGAGGACAGGGAGGCGCGAAAGGTGGAGAATGAGTTTATGTTTGGACCATCCCTGCTGATCTGTGCAGTTACGGAGCCTATGTATTATGGTCCGGAAAGTACCGTGCTTAACAGGGAAAAGACATGGGAGTGTTATCTGCCGGCTGGTACGATCTGGTACGATTACTGGACAAATGAGAAATATGAGGGCGGCCAGTATGTGAAGGTGGAGACACCTATTGACCGGATTCCGATTTTCGTGAAGGCGGGTGCGATCATTCCGGTGGCTGATGGGCTGGTTTATGCAGAGCAGGAGCCAGAGAAGCCGGTACAGATTATCGTTTATCCTGGGGCAGACGGAGAGTTTGTGCTGTATGAGGATGAAGGAAATAACTATAACTTTGAGAATGGGGCGTATGCGACGACCAGATTCCAGTGGAAGGATGCGGCAGGACAGCTGGTGAATGGGCGTAGAGAGGGCAGCTTCCCGGGAATGAGGGAAGCGGTTTATGAGACGGTGATTATAAAGTAGGATACTGCGGTGCGGGAAGCGAAAGTGGAGAGAAGGAAAGATATATGGTTGTAGAGAGAAATAGGGCTGTATTTACTGAGGCTCCGACGGCTGTGCCAGATGGAAATGTGGATGTTTCAGGGGGCGGACGATGGAAAATCTGGCAGAATGCGGGGACGAAGATTGACGCGCCGATTTTGGGAAATGGAGATTTGCTGGCGGCAGTGGCCGGGGATGGGAGGTATCCACAGTTCTGGTTTACGACCAATGACTTCTGGCAAATGGAAAGTGCGGCGAACTGGGAATTCTTTCATGATAACAGTTCTGCCAAATGTGATCCGGCGGTAAGCGGCGGAAGCCCCAGACCGGTAGGGCGTATGGTGTTTGATATTCCTGCTATGGAGGGCGCCAGGTGGTATACGGAGCAGAAGTTTGCCACGGGAGAAACTATAACAATATTGACAAATTCCGCCGGAGAGAAATGTTCTCTGAAAAGCTGGGTGGCTGCAGATGAGAACATTCTTGTGGTAGAGTTTGAGAGTGAGACAGATCTGGATGTGGAATTTGATTTTTATTTTCCGGACGAAATAGGAAAAGGCTGCGAAAAAGCTGTGGATGTCTGGGGAAGCGGTGAGTTGGAGAATATCCAGAACGGAATGTTCGCTGGACTGGTGACGGGACGTCCGCTGCAGGTAAAGAAAACCGGCGGTGGGATTGTAAGTGGATACCGGCAGTTTTCAGATCATGTGGATATTCCAACTAAGGTTGGTTTTGCTGGGGGCTTTCTGAAGGAAACGAAAGTAATTGGCGGCGTTGAAAGTTTGGGTTCTTTAAAGAAAGAATCTATTATATCCACTGAGGAAAGTGGGAATAAATCAAATAAAGCGGTATTTACAGAACCTTCGGCGGGAAACGGTATTTTAAAGAATGTTGAGGCAGTTAAAGCATTTGGAAATACAGGGAAGCTAAGTGACAAAAGCACTCACAGAAAAATAAAAGCCGGTGAGCGGGCAACCTTCGTTCTGCCAGTGCGCTCCTGGGCGAAGTGCAGCAGACCTTATGAGTATGCCTTTTCCAGGGCAAGGTGGATAACGGAAGAAGATGTGGAAACTCTTCATGAACGGCACCTGGTATGGTGGAAAAAATTTTGGAGTGTTTCCGAAATTTCCCTGGATGATCCGGTGATCGAGCAGAGATATTATCTGTCAAAATATATGCTGGCAAGTGTATCCCGGGATCCGGAATATCCGCCCAATATTCTGGGAATCAGTACTTTTGACCGTCCGGCATGGAATGGAAATTATAAGATTAATTATAACCATCAGTCTCCCTATCTGAATCTGATGGTTTCCGGACATTTCCAGCAGTCCGATCCTCACGATGCGCCTTATCTGAAACTGATGGAAATTTCAGATGAGATGTGTAAGCGGCTGCTTCACCATGAGGGACTTTATTATCCTCTGGGCCTGGGACCTCACGGCCTGGTAAGTGAGGCCCTGCTTTTGCATATGAAATCCCCAGCCATTCACGGTGCTTTGAATATGATCTATCGTTATGGAATCACGGAGGATGAGACGTATGCACAGAAGGTTTACCCCTATCTTCGCGGTGTGGCAGATTTCTGGGAAAAGGATCTGGTGTGCAGAGATGGCGTTTACCATGTAGTTGGAGATGGCATGCACGAGCGTACAGACGGAAATATTCGCGACAATGGCGTGCCGGAAAATCCGGTGAATACATTAGGTTATCTGAAAACCTTCTTTACCTGGATGCCGAGAATCAGTGAGGCACTTGATCTGGATGAGAAAAAGAGAGAAAAATGGCTGGAAATCGCAGAGAACTTGGCACCTTATCCAAAGGGGACAATTCGGGAGATTCAGGAGAATCCAACTCTTTGGAAAGAGGTGGATGTGAAGCTGGAGGATCTGCTTCCGGAAGAAATGCTGGACAAAGAGATTTATTATGATGAAGGTATCGGTGGCAAATGGTCTTTCCATTTTCCGGGAAATGTAATGCAGATATATCCGGGCAATGCAATTGGGCTTGGAAGTGCCCCGGAAGAGCTGGAAGTGGCGCGAAATACAGTGCAGATACATGCACTGGTGGAGAATGCGCTGGGAGAGCTGGAATACAGGAAGGCACTTGAAGAAGCAGAATTTGCAGATAAAGATAATGCAAATAACTTGCTGTTCAATAGCAATGGTGAATTAGAAAATGGCGAAGCTTACAGCAATGGAATGGAATCTGGTGGAGTAAAAAATCCTCATTTCTACAAGGCTGGTGCTTTTAATGCCTCTAACCTAAGCTGCCTGTTTTTCACCGCCGCAGTACGTGTAGGCTACGATCCGAAAATCATCTGGAAAGAAATGCGCGACATGATCCTGAACCGGGGAATCCCAAACGGTTTTCTGAAGGAAAATCCTCATGGAATCGAGCAGCTGAACACCATCCCGGATGCCATCCAGGAGATGATGCTGCAAAGCTGCGAGGGCATAATCCGTATTTTCCCAGTATGGCCGAGAGCAGAGCATCCCAATGCCTCTTTCCGGAATTTCCGCGCCTGGGGTGGATTTGAAGTGAGCGCTGTTTTGAAAGACGGTGAAGTGGAAAAGGTTACCATACTCAGCCACAAAGGGCACCCATGCAGAGTGGAAAATCCATGGCCAGGAAAATCTGTGAAGGTTTCCTATGAATACGGAAGACCGGAGGAAGTGCACTTTGGAGAGTACTTAAATATAGAGCTGTATAAAGAAGAGCATGCAGAATTATTCCGGATCTAGAGACTGTTTGAAAAATCGCTCCCGCAATCTGCATACCCCACTTTGCGGTATATTTTGTTCGAATTCGGTTGTCGTAGACTGCTACGATGCCCTCATCCAGGCGAAATCTCCCACAAATTGTGACGCACATCTTGCTGAAAGCCTTTTTCAAACACGCTCTAGAGCGTGTCAGAAGGCCGGCAGGGAACAATTCCTGCCGGTCTTCAATGTTTAAAGGGAAGCTTTACCCCCGGAATTCCAACGGGCTTTTACCTGTATGTTTCTTAAAAATTCTGCTGAAATATCCCTGATCATGATAGCCGCACATTTCCCCGATCTGTTTCACGGACAGCCCAGACTCATGAATCAGAAGACGCTGAGCGTGACTCATGCGCAGGTTGATCAGATATTTGGAAGGGGTACAGCCGTAGACCTGGCAGAAAATTTTGGTCAGGTAGCTAGGGCTGTAGTTCATGTTATCGGCGATCAGGTTCAGATTAATGTCCTCGCTGTAGTTTCTTACAATGAAATCTTTCAGTAATGTGGCAATCTGAGTTGGTGTCATGGCAGCAGTCCGGGCATTAAACACCTCTTCGTAATCATTTCCGGCAATCTGAAATTCCTGTTTGATCTTGGAGAGAGCTTCTTTAAGCTCCTCTGAATCAACTGGCTTCAGTAGATAATCAGAAACCTTTAAAGTGATGGCCTTTTTTGCATATTCGAAATCTGAAAATCCACTGGTGATAATAAATTTAGTAAATGGAAACTGCTCCCTTACTTTTGTGAGCAGGGTGATTCCATCCATCACAGGCATACGGATATCCGTAACTACAAGATCAGGGCTGAGCTTTTCTACCAGAGCCAGAGCCTGATCGCCTGTTTGTGCAGTTCCTGCCACCTGAAAATCCGGATCCGCTTTCTGGATTTTCTGGACAAGATTTGTGAGCAGAAGTTCTTCATCCTCCGCAACGATGACAGTGTACGTCATACTGTTTTGATTCCTCCTTGCTTATTCACTTATGCAGTCAGTTTCATCTGCTGATTTATCTGTTTTGGAAAAATACCGTCCAATAGACACGATTCCGTGCCCCTCAGCGGTATTTCCATATCTGAAAATAATGTCTCCTTTACAGAATATTTTCCATCTGAGATACACATTTATAGTTCCCAGACCGTTTATTTTCAGTTCCGGAAGTCCCGGATTCTGAATGGCTTTCATAATGTTGGCAGTGATCCTCTCTTTGGCTTCCGCTGTAAAGCCAGGACCGGAATCCGTCACTTCAATCTGCCAGCTTCCTTCCGTGACCACGCTGGTGATCGAAATGTTCCATGGCGGTGCACAGTTCGAACCATAGCGAATGGCATTTTCCACAATAGGCTGGATGATCAGCTTGGGGACTGGTTGGGAAAGAAGGCTTTCATCTACATGGATGCTGTAATTCAGGCTGGACTGATAACGGACCTTCATACAATACAGATATTTCTGTACATAATCCAGTTCATCCTTTAAAGTGACCGTTGTCTCTGTGGTATTGGTAATATAACGCATGATCTGGGAAAGATTCCGGCACATTTTTACCACGGTCTCAGAATCTCCGTTCTCTGCCAGAACTATAATGCTGGACAAGGTATTGTAGTAAAAATGAGGATTGATCTGTGTCTGCAAAGCCATGCTTCTGGCTTTCATTTCCTGCTCCTTAGCCTGATTCAGCTGCTCCATGGAATCCTTCAGATTGTCGCTCATCAGCTGAAAGGCCTGGTAAAGCTCCTCCAGTTCATTAACGGAAACCGGATATGCAGTTACCTTTTCCTGTCCAAGTGTATCAAGTTCCATGCGCTGAATAATATGCTTCAGATGCTTTACCGGTTTTACGACTGAACGGGAAAGCCGGTAGGAAATAAAGATGGAGACTGTCAGAAACAGCGAAACAATTGCCGCAAGAATACGAAGCAGATTGTAAACCGGAGCCAGAACTACAGATTCCGGCTGAATGGTAAGATAGGTATAGCCGGTATAGGCGGATACGGACTCTGCGGCATACTCTGTCCTGCCTGTAAGCGGGCTGGCAAGAGTGAGGGCGGAATCATCTCCCTTGGTAAGTTCATAGTAGGGCTGAAGTGCTGCTTTGTATTCCTGGGAAATATCGTAGGGATAGATCAGACCACCATTGCTGTCAAAAACATAGACGCTGGCAGCATCTTCATGGTTCTTTTTTTTATAAGTGATAATACTTTTAAAAACAGATTTGCACTGCTTGGCTGTTTCAATCACACCCACGCCACGTTTATATTGATTATTAAAGGATCGGTACAGGGAAATAAACCACTGGTCATAGGTGGCTGTTTTTGTATATTCTCTGGTACAGTAGGGTGGAGTAAGGACTTTTTTTCCCTCCAGTTCACGGGCGGCCTCAATCCACTCATCCTTTGAGCCATCCGTCTTTTTGACTATAGTTGAGATGCCGGCTTCCAGAACATATCCGGAAAAATCATAGAGATTTACCTGATCTGCCTTCAGCTCGGTTCCGGAAAGGGAAATAAACAAATCTGACATGGCAGAAAGCATATCGCTGGAAATGTTTAAGTTGAAGGAATTGTCCAGAATGGTTTTGGATTGATTGCTGTAGTTAATGTTTACAGATACTGCATCCAGATTGCGGATCGCGGAATCTACCTGAGTCTGAAAGCTGGAATTGAGAGTGTTCATGGCACTGATCTGACTTTGCTTGAGCTGTCTGGAAACAAAAGCATAGAAAAAAACAGCAAAAGAAAAAAGAATCAGGCAGGCCAGACTGATATAGGCAAAAAAAAGCTTGGATTGTAAACTGCGTGATTTCATCTGGCGATACCTCCTGTAATTGTTTTGCCCGCGCTGCTGACTATATTATGAAAGCAGATGCAGAAATCCATGTGTGAAACATTAAAAATCAGTATATCATATTTGTTTAAAAAGTACAAATAAATGCTCGAAAACAGAGAAAATATATATAAGAATTTCGGGTGACTTTTCGAAGAAACATAAGCTTATGTGAAAAAAGTATAATATGTGGTGAAAAAAGTACAAATTGAAAGTAAGAATATCCATGGATTAAAAAGCATCTGGCTGATAAAATAATATCATCAAAAGAACAGAGGAATCAGCGGAGATTCCTGAATGAGGTAAATGCCATTTTATTAAAAGGAGGATATGTAAATGAAAAGAAAGAGTTTTGTGGCAGTGGCTTGTGCAGCAGCAATGATCGCGTCCATGACAAGCGGACTTACCGTATTTGCAGAGGAGACTGCAGATTTTTCCGGTGAGGAACTGAGTATTCTGGTATCAGCAGGCTGGATGGATAACAGATATGATGCAACAATCGAGCGTTTTGAAGATACTTATGGTGTAACAGTTGACCTTCAGACTATTCCGGCTGACCAGTATTCTGACCTGCTTCAGTCCAAACTGGCTACTGATTCCTGCGCAGATATTTTCTGGATTCAGTCTAACCCATTTGCAATCGAGTCTACAATCGTTGATCCAGAGAAATACTGTATTGATTTCACAGGAGCTTCCTGGGAAGATCTTATGCCGGAAGCAAGAAAAACATCCTGTGTATACAATGATAAATTATACGGACTTCAGATCTGGCACAATTCACCAGAATATGTAATGGTTTATAACAAAACATTGTTCGAAGAGAATGGTTGGGAGATACCATCTACTTATGCAGAGCTGAAAGACCTTTGCGCTAAGATCGCAGAACAGGGAATTACTCCATGGTTTATGCCAGGTGCAGATGGATGGCAGCATCAGCTGGCATTCTTCCAGATCGGTGGTGTTTACGAAGAAGCTACACCAGGACTTTACGATGCTTTGAATACAAATCAGGCTACATTTGCTGACAATGAGAAAATGCTTGAGGTTCTGAACGAGTTCAAAGAGCTTTCCGATGCAGGATATTTCGGAGAGGACTGGATTGGAACTGACAGCACCAACCTGACAAATGAATTTGGCGACAGAAACATTGCAATGGCTATGGCAAACTCCAGTTACATTCAGCAGATCAAAGATGACACAGGCACAGAGGATGAGTTTGGTATGTTCCTGATCCCACTTGGCGATAACACCTGGTATCCGACCAACCCGGCTGGACCTACCATGTTTGGTTACAAGGGAACAGAGCATGAGGATCTTGTAAAAGAATTCTTCAATTTTGTTACAACCACAGAGAGTCTTCAGGAAATCCTTGACAACTCTCCTGCATACACAAACGTTGATATGAACGATGATGCAATTGAGCAGCACTGGCTGCCAGAGGAAGAAGAGTTCCTTGCAACAGTAGATGACAGCAAGAAGAGCGTATCTGTTCTTCAGACTGGTACCAAATATACAAACGACTACTGGATGCAGTTCGGTCAGGATATGGTTGCGTTCTGCCAGGGCGAAATGGAAGCAAATGACGTTCTTGCAAATATGGACACCAACCGTGCAGAGGCTGCCAAGACAGTTGGCGATGCAAACTGGAACTAAATAAAGTTTTTCGGTAAGAAATTGACATAATTATTTAAGCATAAGATATTTAATAAGGGTATATCTTCAGTGCGAAGGAGTGATTCCTTCGCACTGTTTGATAAAGGGGAGGTATCGCCTTTGAATAAGAAGAAAATTTATCCACAGTGGTTTCTGATACTGCCGCTGGCTTTGTACATTATCTTTTTCCTGCTTCCCAGTATAATGGGTGTTGCATATTCATTCACTGACTGGAATTCAAGAAGTGTATTAAATGGTATTCATTTTGTCGGACTTGACAATTTTAAAGAGATTTTCACATCAAACAAAGATTACTTAAGCGGTATTGGAAATACATTGAAATTTACCATTATTTCCAATATTGTGAAGCTGATCCCGGCACTTCTGATTGCCATCATGCTTCAGGAAGGACTGAAAGGAAAGGGACTTTACAGAACACTTTTGTATCTGCCGTCTATCCTTCCTTTTGTTATCATTGGTCTTGTTTTCAAGTCCATTCTCAACTATAACAATGGTCTTTTAAATGCAATCCTGGATGGTCTGCATCTTGGAATCCTGAAACAGAAATGGCTTTCGGATCTTGGCGTTGTGTGGAAATCCATTTATGGTGTGGATGCATGGAGAGGTATTGGTTATGTAATGACGATTTTTCTTGCCGGTCTGAATACCATTCCGAGATCCTACTATGAGGCAGCTGAGATCGATGGGGCAAACTTCTGGCAGAGGCTTCGCTATGTGACACTTCCAATGCTCAGCGGCGCCATTATGATCAACCTGGTATTTGGTATTACATACGGTCTGAAGGTATTTGATATTGTTTACGTTCTCACAAACGGTGGCCCTGGACATGCAACAGAGGTTCTTACCACCTATGCATTCCAGCTTTATTCCAGAGGTCAGTACGGTATGTCTTCTGCTTTGAACAGTATTCTGCTTCTGATCACAGCAATTGCTGGTGTTGTAATTGTTAAAACTTTAGGAAAACAGGAGGTACAGCAATGACAAAGAAAAAAGTTCAGAATCTGCTGAAACATCTGGTATGCATCCTGCTGTGCCTGACCGTTATCCTGCCTTTTTATATGGTAGTTATAAACTCTTTCAAGAGTAAAGGCGAGGCTTCCCGAATGAGTCTTGCCCTGCCGAAGGAATGGCTGTTTTCCAATTATACCGAGGTTATTGACAAAGGAAACCTGATCCAGGGATTTTCAAACAGTTTACTTTACGCACTGGTCGCAACCACTTTTGGGGTTGTGCTCTGTGCAATGGCTGCCTTTGTAATGTGCCGCAAGCGTACCAGATTAAATGTATTTTTATATTATTTCGTACTTTGCGGACTGTTTTTCCCGGTTAACTATGTAACATTGGTGAGAGTATTAAGCACTCTTCATCTGAACGATACGCGACAGGGTATTATTATGGTGTTTACAAGCGCCATGATTCCGTTCTGTGTGTTTACTATCCGCAACTTTGTGGTTTCCGTTCCGGTGGAGCTGGATGAGGCAGCAGTCATTGACGGCGCAGGTCCTATCAGCCTGTTTTTTAAGATTATCATGCCTCTTCTGAAGCCAACTATGGTGACCTGTTTTATCCTGCAGTTCATGGGTGTGTGGAGCGATTTCCTGACTCCATTGTATCTGTCAAGCAAGAGTAAAATGTTCCCGATGACTATGGCTGTTTATCAGTTCTTTGGAAAAAATAAAAGCTACTGGAACTATATTTTTGCTGATATTGTACTTACCTGTATTCCGGTTGTAATCGTGTATATGATCGGACAGAAATATATTGTGGGCGGTATGACTTCCGGGGCGGTGAAAGAGTGATCTGGGGCGCGCAGCGAGGCTGCAAATTATAATTGAAATTCCTTCTAAACCGGGAATGGTTCTTTGAATGTTAGGATTTGGAGAGCTGTTTCCGGTATTTTTTTGCCTAAAAGGTGCCTACATTTGCCAGAATGCTGAAAAATAAGAAGAAATCTGTTATCTTTATCTGTGAAGAATTTTATTGTATGCAGTCTGCGGCTTCTGAGCTGCAAATTGCGGATTTTTCAGGAAATGATCCATGAAATGTGATAAAGTATCTGGAGAAAATGTAGGAGTGGGAAAATGATGAGGCATAAAATTGAGATGACAGCAGATGAAAAAATGTGGAACCGGATCAGCCAGATTCTCGCAGTTGTTCTGGTGCTACTTTCCGGAATTGATATTGTCCGGTTTGCAATTTTGGGAGATAAGACAGCATTTATTACATTCAGTATGATCGCGGTGGTTTTTATGCTGGTGGCGTATATGGCATGGAAAAGCAGAATGCCATTTTTATATCTGCTGATTGCAGTGACGGCTTTTGTTCTGTATTTTAATACCAATTTTTCTACCAGTACATATTATTTTAACTGGTTATTTCTGGCAGAGGCTATTGTAGCCACGCTGGGAGGAAGCCTGGGGACAACGGTGATGATCTGGAAAAAAATCCCTATGGGGCGTGTGGCAGTTTTACCGCTTGCGGCAGCAGTTCTGATACTGGCAGGATTTCTGGGATTTTGGAAAGTAAGGTATGATGCAGGACATGAAGCGCAGGGACAGGCTCGGGATGAGTTATGGGCAGTTCCGTCGAAATATGATGAGGAAGAACCAGAACAGGCTGGAACTGTGGAAGAAGTTGTATACGATACCAGGGCTTATGCCACTGATGGAAGAAGCGTGAAAAAGTCAGCTTATGTATATCTTCCATATGGTTACAGTAAGGAAAAAGAGTATAATATTCTGTATCTGATGCATGGAACTGGTGATGATGAAAAATACTGGCTGAAAACAAATCCATATAATAAAACCATGCTGGATAACATGATCGCAGATGGAGATATTGAGCCACTGATCGTGGTGACACCAACCTTTTATGTGGAAGATGACTGTGCAGATGATCTGGATCAGCTGACCTATTCTTTTGCAAAGGAGCTGCGAAATGATCTGATGCCTGAGATTGAATCCTCTTATTCTACATATGCAAAATCGGCAGATGATAAGGGATTTTCCAAGAGCCGGGATCACAGAGCCTTTGCTGGTTTGTCAAGAGGGGCGGTAACGATGTACCATTCCGTATTGTGCCAGAGCCTGGATTATTTTTCCTGGTTTGGGGCATTCAGCGGAAGCAGGACAGATAAGACTGCATTTGAAGACACCATTCAGACAGGCGATTTTGCAGAACTGCCAATTCATTATTTATATGTGGCAAGTGGCAACCTCGACTTCGCCCTGCCTGGACAGGTGCAGGACTATCAGGCACTTCTTGACATAGAGCCAAGACTCCGGGCAGGAGTGAATACTTGCTTTGATGTATTTCCTATGAGATATCATTCTATGGGAAACTGGCATCTGGCGCTGTATAATTTTTTACAGAAGATTTTCTAGAGCCTTTTTCAAGCACGCTCTAGTGGGAAGTGCGTTGCTGCGAACAGGAGAACAGCAATGCGCTTTTTGCACAGTTGGCGCGTGTTTTTTGGCAGGTTGCGTTTGGAATAGCGCAGCCTGCTTTTTATTTGGTAGAATTAAGCTGAGAAGCAGCATTCGGTTATGAGTAAGTAGCGAAGCGGACCTGGAATATCCGCTTGACATTAAAAGAAAATTATAGAAAATTTCAGGAGGAAATCATGAAGCAGTCATTTAACGAAAACTGGATTTGCTACAAAACAGGAGATAAAGAAAATGCATTTGCAGTAACTCTTCCGCATGATGCCATGCAGCTGGATGAGAGAAGCGAGACAAGTGCCGGCGGTGTGAATACAGGATGGTATGAGGCACAGGATTACACTTACGAGAAAACATTTATCCTTCCAGAGAAAGCGAAAGACGAGAAAGTGATCCTGGAATTTGAGGGCGTTTACCGTAAGGCAACTGTATATCTTAACGGCGAAAAAGTTGCATATCATTCTTATGGCTATCTTGGTTTCTATGTAGATGCAACAAAATATGTAAAATTCGGGGAAGAAAATGTGATCTGGGTGGAAGTGATCAATCACGATCAGCCTAATAGCCGCTGGTATTCCGGTACCGGAATTTACCGTCCGGTGTGGCTGTATATTGTGCCGAAGAAACATTTAAGATTTGACAGCGTGAAGACCACTACACTGGATTATAAGGAGCCGAAAATCCGCGTGGAGGCATGGCCGAATGCTGCCGGTGAGGTGAAAGTGGAAATTATGGAGAAACAGATTGTTACCAGAAAAGCTGTGGCTGGCGAAAGTGCAGACCAGACAGACGAGACCATAGAGCAGTGTATTGACGAAAATGCAGTACAACCAACCGTTCAAAATTCTGACAAAGCATCAGATAAGATCATCGCCTTGGAAATTCTCCAGGCAGATGGTAAATTTTCTAGAGAAATTGCTCTTCCGGGAGCAAACCTTTGGAGTCCGGAAGCACCGAATCTTTACACCTGTCGCGTAACCTTCGGCGAGGATATTCAGGAAGAAACCTTTGGAATCCGTGTAGTAAGCTGTACTCCGGAAGAGGGCTTCTGTATCAATGGAAAACGTGTCCTGTTAAAAGGTGGCTGTATCCATCACGATAACGGCCTTCTTGGTGCCTGTGCGTATGAATTTGCAGAACGCCGTAAAATCCGCATCCTTCTGGACGCTGGCTATAATGCAATCCGTTCTGCACATAACCCATGCTCCAAAGCACTTCTTCGCGTCTGTGACGAGATGGGAATGCTTGTAATGGACGAATATATTGATGGCTGGTATATCCATAAAACAAAGTATGACTATGCAGATGAGATTCTGGAAAATTACAGAAAAGACTTAAAAGATATGGTGGATAAGGACTATAATCATCCATCTGTGATCATGTATTCTACAGGAAATGAAGTGTCTGAGACTGCGCAGAAAAAGGGAATTGCCCTTACAAAATCCCTTACAGACAGACTTCATGAGCTGGATTCCACTCGCCCTGTAAGCTGCGGAATCAACATCTTCTTTAACTTCTTAAGCTCTATGGGATTTGGTGTTTACAGCGATAAAAAAGCAGATGAAGCTGCTGAGAATGCCAAGAAGAAAAAGGCTGTGGGAAGTGAATTTTATAACACGGTAGCCGGAATTTTTGGTGCCGGATTTATGAAAACAGGAGCAACTCTTTATCCATGTGATGTGAAAACAAGGGATGCATATGCCAATATGGATGTAGCAGGATATAACTATGGAATCAAGCGTTACCGTCATGACTTAAAGAAGTATTCCAAGCGAATTATTCTTGGAAGTGAAACCTTCTGTGCAGATGCTTACAGATTTATGCAGGAAGCAAAACGTGATAAGCGTATCATTGGTGACTTCGTCTGGGCAGCTCAGGATTATCTGGGTGAGGTTGGAATCGGCGCATGGGAATATAAGGATTATGCACCTCGTTTTGATGGCGGCTGTGGCTGGGTAAGTGCCGGTTCAGGCCGAATTGATCTCACAGGAAAGCCTCTTGGTGAGATGGCATATACCAGAGTTGCCTTTGAACTGGAGGATCTGGCAATTGCAGTTATGCCGGTTGATCACACAAAGGATGCCCATTCTCCTTCTGCATGGAAAATGACAAATGCAATGGAAAGCTGGTCATGGAATGGCTGTGATGGGAATGCAGCAAAAGTGGAAGTTTACACTCGTGCAGATCATGTGAAGTTGTATATAAACGGCAAGTGTGTAGGCACTAAGAAGCCGAAAAATGACTGCAAGGTATTCTTTGATACAACCTATCAGAATGGAGAAATCAAGGCTGTTGCCTATGATGCAAATGACAATATAATTGAAGAGAAAACCTTGACAACCGCGGGAAAAGAAACAATTCTCCGGGCAGAACCAGAGCTTACCCGTGTGAATGCTGACACCGATCTCTGCTATGTGAGAATGCGTTATACTGATGAAAACGGCCAGACAAAGCCGCTGGCAAGAGGTCGAATCAAGCTTGCTGTAGAAGGTGGCGAGCTTCTGGCATTTGGAAGTGCCTGCCCATACTATCCGGAAAGCTACCAGAGCAATGAGTCAGATACTTATTATGGAGAAGCGCTGGCGATTATCCGTCCACAGGCAGATGCAGATAAGGTTGTTGTAACTGCAGAGTCTGAGTATGGAAATGCAGAAGCTGAGATAGCGATCATTAGATAATTTCTTAAATAAGGGCTGGATAATAGATTCCAAAACCTGTATACTTCATTAGAGAGCGATTAATAGGAGGTATCCAGCCCGATGATTTCAATAGCAGTGGTAGAAGATGATCTGGAATATCAGGAACAGCTTTTACAATATATAGAACAATACAAAAAAGAGCATAAAATACAATGCAAAGTGGCCGTATTTTCAAACGGTTTGAATTTTTTGGAGGATTATAAAGGGGGCGGTGACCTGATTTTTATGGACATTGCAATGCCTCATATGAATGGATTGGAAGCTGCCGCCCTATTGAGAAAAAAAGATGCGGAAATATGTCTGATTTTTATCACGAGCCTGGCTCAGTATGCCTTGAAGGGCTATGAAGTGAATGCTTTTGACTTCCTTGTAAAGCCTCTTTCTTATGAGCTTTTTTGCATAAAATTTGAAAAAGCACTGGCGCATCTTGATCGAAATGAAGCCTATTATATTAAAGTTCCCAATGGAGGAAAAAAGGTTTCACCAGGACAGATTGCATATGTAGAAAGTAACAAGCATTATCTGGAATTCCATGTTCATGGTGATGTGTATCGGATGCGTGGAAGTATGAAAGAGATACAGGATTACTTTCTTGCAGGTCATTTCGGGTTGATAAACAGTTCGATTCTGGTGAATCTTTCCATGGTGGATGAATGGAAGGGGAATGAGATTAAGGTTGAGGGACAGACCTTTACTATTTCCCAGAAATACAAGAAGGAATTTCTGGACAGACTGACTGTTCAGATGGGAAAATAATATGAAAGAAGCAGGTCTGTTCAGAATTACTCAGGCACATGGCTATATTTTGCAGATTTTACTGGCAGAAATACTTTGTACAAGATATCTTCCCTGGAGAAAGAATTTTCTGCTTCGTATACTTATGGGAGGATTGATTTTTCTGGGTCTTGCAGTAGTGATGCCAAATATGATCAGTCAATATATTTCCGGGACATTTTCCCTTACGGTATTTCTTCTAAGCTTAGGATTTTGGCGTTTCTGCTGCGCAGCGGCTTCCCAGGAGATTTTGTATGGCTGTATGCTGGCATTGTTTATCCAGAATCTGTCTTCTAATGTGTATAATCTTATTTTATACTCTATGTTCAGTAATCCATCTGTTGGAACGCAGTTTATTCTTTCCGTTGTTTTAATGGTGTTGATATACAGCCTTTTTTATGTGCTGATTATAAAAAGATTTGCGAAAGAAAGGCTGAATAATATGCTGAATAATATGGCATGGATCTGGCTGATTGCAGTTGGTATTTTTGTATTTTTCCTGCATTATCTATTCTGGATTTATGGAATCCGGGAGGTATGGGTGGTATATCCACCGCTGATTCTTTGTGATGTTCTGGGGCTTGGCGTGGCTCTTGGATTCGTGGAATTACGTACGAAAAATGCAGATAACGAAAAGCTGCGCCAGCTTTTGGAACTGGAAAAGAAACAGTTTGAAATGACCAGAAGTAACGTGGAATTTGTAAATAGAAATGCCCATGATCTAAAGCATTACATTCATAAAATCCAACGTATGGAAGCACCGGAAGCAGAGGAACTGGAAACAGTACTGACAAAAGTAGAGGTTTATGAGAGTGCATTTCAGACAGGAAATGCCACGCTGGATATTATTCTTACAGAGAAAAAAATGCTCTGCCAGCAGGAGAAAATCTCCTTTTCCTGCATGGTAGATGGTGTGACACTGGAGTTTATGAAAGAACTCGATCTGGCTTCTTTATTTGGAAACAGTTTAGATAATGCTATTGAGCAGGAACGAAAAGAAGCAGTGGAGAAGCGGTATATTTTTCTTAAGGTACAGCGAAATGGCATGTTTGTAAGCATAAGAATAGAAAATTACTGTGAGATTTTTCCAGAGATTTCAGCAGATGGATTACCTGTAGCTTCCTCAAAAAAAGATGCTGTATTTCATGGATATGGAACGAAAAGCATGCAATATGTTGTGGAGAAATATGGAGGTAATTTCAGGATTTCCAGGGAAGGAAAGCTGTTTGTAGTTAGTATGTTGTTTCCGATGTCATAGATAGAAATAATGTACGCTTTACAAGGTGTCGAATTTATATGATGAGAATAGCAATTTTGCCAGAATATCATATGAATTTGCCACCTTTTTTTGTCTCTATGTGTTTTATGGTATTTTACTGTATAGAAAAAACATGCAGATCATGCAGTGAAAAAAGGAGACAAGGGAATGAAAAGAAAGGCATTTATCATGGCTATGACAGCTTGCCTTATTGGAGCTTCTATGGGAACAACAGGAGTAACTATGGCACAGGCAGCAGAGGAAAACAGTGTGGAGACTGGCAGCACAGAAGCAGAAGAAGGAGTGGAAGAAAATCAGGTCCTTCTTCCTGCCTCTGATGCCGTATTCACGGAGGGAGAAGGAGTAGGACCAGACAACGAGAAAGAGCCTACATCTTACGATGAAGAAGTGGGTATGATTCGTGCGGCAGCCCAGGGAACTGAGATTACCTATACAGTACCGGAAGGCGTGGAAGGAACCTATGATATGTATCTCACCGTATCTAAGGTTCTGGCAGCATTCAGCTCCCAGCCTTTTACTTTTACCATTAATGGCGAAGATACATTTTCTGTACCTGTAGATTTACAGGTTCCCGCTGATTCTCCGGCATCCTACAAAGAGGATGGAGACTACGACAAAGGCAGCATTACAGATTCCGGAAGATTCCTTATTAAGCAGAGCCTGGAATTAAAGGCTGGTGATACGATTAAAGTGACCTGTGCATTTGGATGCAAAGCACCAACTTTGAAGGGCATGGTTTTCCCATATGTTGGAGATGTTCTTCTGGCGCCAGCTGGAAGTGAAGTGGCAACCGGATATGACAATACCGTGAAAACAGTAGCAGAGGCAGATCCTTCTGATCCACTTGCAGGCCTTGACATTATCTGGCTTGGTTCCTCTGTAACTTATGGAGCACAGGCAGGCGGTCATTATTCCATGGTGGATGCAATCCAGGACAATCATCCGGGAACCGTATGCGAGAAATATGCCATCAGTGCAACTACTCTGGTAAACGAGAAGGAAGATTCCTATGTTGGAAGAATGAAGTTAATCAGCAAAGATGAAACTCCGGATCTGTTTGTGGTTCAACTGTCAACCAATGATGCAACTACAGGAAAGCCAATGGGCGAAGTGACAGACAGCACAGATCCGGCTGATTTTGATGATACAACAATTGCAGGAGCTATTGAGACTATCATTTCTTATGTGCAGGAAACCTTTGGATGCCCGGTTGTATTCTACACAGGAACTTACACAGAGAAAGAAAACTATGATCAGATGGTAAATCTGCTTCTTCAGATTCAGGAAAAATGGGGAATCGGAGTTGTGGATATGTTCCATAATGAAGAAATGACAGCAGTTTACGGAACCGATCTTTATAACGAATACATGCATGACGAAGTTCATCCGTTCCGCAAGGGATATGTGGAATGGTGGACACCAGTGATTGAGGAGTATCTGACAGAGTATATTAGCAATAATAAATAAGAATTAAAAATAGTAACACCGATAATGTTGTAAAATTGACGGTTTATGCCAACTATATTGTCTTTAAAATGGCATTTATTATAATGCTGTTATCCGGAAGAAATTTTGTGTTTATAAAATAATACTTTTGTGCACAGAAGGAGGAAAGACAGAGGGTTAGCAAAATGAAGAAAAAGGTTTTGTTGGGTATCATGGCTTTTAGCCTTACTTTTGTTGCACCATGCGCAATTTATGCACAGGATGCAAATGAGGCTGCACCTGCAACTTCTGAAGGAATTGAAGCAGAAAATACAATTGAAATTCCAGAATATACAACTGCAGATTACACAGAGAACTTTATTTGCTCAAAAAAGGATGAAGGTTTGGATAAATTAAAAAAGAATCCATGTGATGAACAGGGAACTGTGGAAACATTGGAATATGATACACCAGCTTATGCAGTTAATGAAATCCTTGGAACAGATGAAACTATCCACAAGAGCTTGCATGTGTATCTGCCGTATAATTATGATGAGACAAAACAATACAATATTTTATATCTTATGCATGGCGGTGGTGATAATCAGGAGTTCTGGCTTGGTGATGATAATGGCGGAAGACCGGTATTTGGCGAGACTACCTGTAATGTCCTGGACAATATGATAAAGGAAGGTCTTTGTGATCCTGTAATAGTGGTGACACCAACGTTCTATAGCCCTGTTGAGGGAAAAGAAATTACAGAAGAGCAGGCAAAAGAATATGGGGAATCCATCGGAGATGAGAATATTGGAAGTGAAGCCGACCTGTTTACAGTATTTTTTAAAGATGAACTTCGAAACAATATCATTCCTATGATTGAGTCAAAGTATTCTACTTATGCAGGCGGAGATACTTCAGAAGAGAACTTGATCGCAACAAGAGACCATCGCGCATATGCTGGATTATCTATGGGTTCCATAACATCTGTTCGTTCAATCCTGATGGGATGTACTGATTTGTTTTCATATGTAGGTTCTTATTCAGGAATTAAATGCAATTTTGATTTATTCAAATCAACAATGGATGAAAAATATTCTGACTATGATATTAAATACTGGTTTAATGGGGAAGGCGCGGAAGATATCGCCGTTGCAGAGCATGTTGCATTTTACAATGATGTAAAAGAGCAGATGTCTGACAAGTTTGTAGATGGAGAAAACCTTTGCATGGTAATGCTGGAGGACGGCAATCATGCATGGACCAGCTGGATTACAGACCTGTATAATTCGCTACTTGTATTCTTTACAAAGTAAAAATTGTAAGATGAAATGTTGCAGCATGGCTTTACTTCTTAAACTTTAAACCGGCATTGCAGCTGGTGCAGTTCGTGTCCCCAAACCTGTCATTTTTGAATACGATTCTGTCATGATTGGACAACATTACCACTGAATATTGTGCTATACTACCAAAAAAACACGGCAGTTTTTGTGAAAATACACAAAAGTGATTGCAATTTGCGTATGAAAATTGACAGTCTGCGCATGAAATGAACCGCGAACAGTAAAATCTGTTATAGTATCACCATAAGAGATAAGCTTAAACGTTGGCACCGGAAGGGCAGCGTAAATGATAAAAGGAGGGAGCTTATGAGCAACAAGAAAAAGTCCACGGGCTTGTGGAGAGGACTTACATCAGTTTCAGCCAGTCTTCTTGCAGTAACTGTGGGTGCATCGGCTATCGTGGATACCAATGCGGCATTTATTAATGCACGTCTTGGAATTTCCAGCTACAAGATTGTAGACACAAGTAACGGAGAGAAAACAGATTCCACTTATTTCAAATCTGAGTTCTCAAGCCTTGATGAGGTAATTGCAGCAAAGGATGCTCTTGCAGCAGAGATTGCATCTGAAGGAACTGTATTATTCAAAAATGAAGATACAACCCTTCCGCTTAATACTTCTTCTGACAAGGTCACCCTTTGGGGATTAAACTCCATTAATCCTACACTGGGTGGTATGATCGGATCTTCTGTTTCCATTGATGGGGAGGCAGGTCAGAAGCAGTATGACATTCAGACTGCACTGACAGAAAAAGGCTTTACATTAAATCAGGATATGCTGGATCTTTACAGCAGTGAAAAAGTAAATGGAACATACGGAAGAAAGAATGGTCATTCTTTACAGCCATCTTTCGGAACTATGTATGAGAATCCGGCAGCTTACAATGTAGGTGAAGCACCGGAAAGCATTTACGATGAGGATGTTCTGAAATCAGCAGATGATACGGTTGCGTTGGTAGTAATCTCCCGTGACAGTTCTGAGGCATCTGATTATAACCCGAATATGACAAGTGCAAATGAGGAAGACAGCTATGAGCGCCCATTGGCACTTTCCGATAATGAAAAAGCTATGATCCAGCTTGCAAAAGAGCACAGTACAAAGGTTGTTGTTCTTCTGAATACAAACAATCCGGTTGAAATCGATGAGCTGAAAAATGATGATGAAATCGGTGCAATCCTGTGGGCTGGTGAGCCAGGTGCGAATGGATTCCTGGGTGTAGCAGATGTTATTTCCGGTGAGGTTAATCCATCCGGTCATATCGCTGATACTTATGCAGTAAACTCCACATCTGCTCCGGCAATGGTAAACTACGGTGTATATCTTTATACAAACAATTCCCAGGCTGGTTCCGATGCAGAGCTCACAGAAACAAACAAAGCAGACTGGTATCTGGTAGAATCAGAAGGAATTTACACAGGTTATAAATATTATGAGACAAGATATGAGGACGAAGTTCTCGGACAGGGGAATGCAGATACAGCAGAAGGTGCTACAAGCGGTAATGCATGGGACTATGCAGCAGAAGTTTCCTATCCATTTGGCTATGGACTTTCCTATACAACCTTCGAACAGAAGCTTGAATCTGTAGATGTACAGGTCGGCGGAACTGCAACAGCAAAGGTAAATGTAACAAATACCGGTGATGTAGCTGGTAAATCTGTTGTTCAGCTTTATGTACAGGCTCCTTATACAGAAGGTGGTCTTGAGAAATCTGCAATCCAGCTGATTGGTTATGGTAAGACAGCAGTTCTTGAGCCAGGTGCTTCCGAAGAGGTTACAGTTGAGTTTGATCCTCTTTACATGGCAAGCTACGATGAGGATGCTGTGAAGGAAAACGGTACACAGGGTGCCTGGTCACTGGAGTCCGGTGATTATTACTTTGCAATCGGAAATGGTTCACATGAAGCATTGAATAACGTTCTTGCAAACAAAAATGGCAATGAAGACGGGCTTGTAAAAACTGCTGATACAGATGAGATCAATGCAGACAATGCAATCAAATGGAACCTTGCAGATACAGATATTGAAACCTATTCTGTTGGTGTGGAGAATCAGCTTCAGGATATGGATATCAACAATCTGATCGAGAATACCGTTGAGTATACAACCAGATCTGACTGGTCAAAGGGCTGGGAACCAATAGAATCCCTTACACCTACTGAGGCAATGATGGTTGGTCTTACCGATCAGCTGTATGAGCTTACAGAAAATGACGGTGATGGAAATGGTATTACCTGGGGTGCCGACAATGGTCTGAAACTGATCGATATGATGAAGCTTGATGAAAACGGTAATTATATCGGAGCAGTTGATTTCGACGATCCTATGTGGAATCAGCTTATGGATCAGATCACTCTTGATGAGGCAATCCAGTTTATTGAAAAAGCGGGTGATGATTTCGAGAACATTGATTCCATCCAGCTGGCAAGAACATACGCAAACGATGGTCCTCTGGGATACACTGGCGACCAGGTTGGCGGCTACTTTGTAAGATGGTCCAAAGACCTTTCTGACGAAGACTATTACACAGAAGAAACAGACGACAAGGCTACCTACCGCATGGCAACAATGCCGACTGAGCCGATTGTTGCAGCAACCTTTAATAAAGAGCTTGTTGAAAGAGAGGGCGAGCTTCTTGGAGAAGACGGTCTGTGGGCAAATGAGAGTTCCCTGTTTGCGCCAGGTCTGAACCTTCACAGAACTGTTTACTGCGGACGTAACCATGAGTACTATTCAGAGGATTCTGTGCTTACTGCTTATATGGGAAATGCCCTCACAATCGGACTGAAGAGCAAAGGAACCATGGCTGAACCGAAGCATTTCGCATTTAACCATCAGGAGGCCAACCGTTCCGGTATGTCTACCTTTATGACCGAGCAGGCAGCACGTGAGAATGAGCTTCGTGGCTTCATGATGTGTATGAGCAGCAATAATGCACAGGGTGTTATGACAGCATTCAACCGTGCAGGAACCTCTTTTGTAGGTGCCTACAAGAATCTTCTTGAAGGCATTGCAAGAAACGAGTGGGGTTATCAGGGATGGTTTGTAACTGATATGATCAACGGTGCAGACTACATGAACTGGAGAGATGTAACAGCAGCTGGCGGCGGTGGAACACTGACAACTTCTGCATATGATACTTCTGAAATCGGAGCTATGGCAAACTCTAAAAAGACAATTGAGAAGGATGTAAGCTTCCAGCAGATGATGAAGAAGAACATCAAGTATTTCCTGTATCAGCTGGTACAGAGTAATGCGATGAACGGAATCAGTTCCACAACTGAGATTCAGACGGTAAGAACCTGGTATCAGAATGCACTGACAGGTGCAGAGGCAGCATTTGCAGCACTTACCATTCTGTTCCTGATTATGACCATCCTGAAAACTGTTAAATCCAAAAAAGAAGCGTAATCGGAGGTGCGGATGATGAATAAGAATAAAAAATCAATCGGACTGTATCTGACGCTTGTAGCAGGCATTATTGCTATCGTAGAGGCTGTTTACTACGGTAAAGTAATGTACACATTCCAGCCGGTATATTATTTCCTGGCAGCAGCAATCGTCCTTGCGGTACTTTCCTTTGTACTGGTTGGTTTCAATAAAGTGATTACCGGTTTTATCCCGGTTGTAAATGCAGCATTAATGGCAAGCGCAGCAGTATGGAGCGCTTCCGTAATGGTAAACCAGATCGGATATGTAATTTCCGGACTGGACGGAATGGATACAATTATAAGCTTTATTATTTTCTGCAGTCTGGCAGTGGTTGGTATGATCCTTAACATCGTAGCTTCTTTCCTGCCAGTTGCCAAAGAGGCTGAGTAATAGAATCGGCAAAATATCTTCTGGAGACAGGCGCGTGGCGACCTGTTTCCGGGATGATAAAAGCTGGAAAAATGAACTACAGCAATTGCAAATATGTCCGGCATGATGTATTTGCCCAATGATTGTAAAAGGTTAACTGCACGGCATGCAGTTACAATAGAAAAGGAGAAAAAATCATGAAGAAAAAAGTTTTAGCACTTGTACTTGCAGCATCTATGGCAGCATCCATGGCAACAAGCGTTTCTGTATTTGCAGAGGCAGCTACAGCAACTGTAGCAGATCTTCCGGCTGAGGCACAGTTCGAGCCGAACGCAGACTACGATGAGTATACAGTAGTAGAGTACACCATCGAAGATATCCAGGCAGATCTTGTATGCACAGTTTCCACAAACAAAGATCACACAGAATTTTATCTTGAGTGCAACTTCTACGGCGATGACCAGATGACAAAGACAAAATACGACGGAAAAGAGTATACAGTAGAAGAAGACAAAACAGGCTTTATGAAAGGTGATACACCGGCAATCCTTGACAAAGCTCTTGAGCAGAACATCTGGGTTCCGATTGGTGATGCAGCAGCATCTGATGATGCAAAAACTGACGACACAAAGGCTGATGACGCTAAAGAAATCAAAGGCGTAACAGAGGATAAGCTTCCTGCAGAGCCAATGTTTGAGGCAAACAAAGACTATGACAAATGGACAGTAGTAGAGTATACTATCGAAGACATTCAGGCAGATCTTGTATGCACTGTATCTGCAAAAGAAGATAACAGCGAATTCTATCTTGAGTGTAACTTCTACGGTGACGACCAGATGACAAAGACAAAATATGATGGAAAAGAGTACACAGTAGAAGAAGACAAAACAGGCTTTATGAAAGGTGATACACCGGCAATTCTTGACAAAGCAATTGAGCAGGATCTGTGGGTATACTTTGATAATGGCGCTGACGATGCAGACGCAGCAGCTGCAGATGATGCAGCAACAGACGGAGCAACAGACGGAGCAACAGCTACAGCAGCAGACCTTCCTGCAGAGCCACAGTTCGAGCCAAACAAAGACTATGATGAGTATACAGTAGTAGAGTACACCATCGAAGACATCCAGGCTGATCTTGTTTGCACCGTATCTACAAACAAAGATCACACAGAGTTCTATCTTGAGTGCAACTTCTACGGTGATGACCAGATGACAAAGACAACTTATGATGGAAAAGAGTACAAGGTAGAAGAAGATAAGACAGGTTTCATGAAGGGTGACACACCTGCAATCCTTGACAAAGCTCTTGAGCAGAACATCTGGGTTACAATTGAGAAATAAGTGTTGACCATTTGGTAAAAAGATAAGCTTACACTTAAAAGATAATATACAGCATTTCGGTAATTGAAATGCTGCAGCGAGAAAGGTGCCTTTGCCATGGGGCACCTTTTTTGATGAAAAGATAGCTGCAAATATGATAAGATATATGGTAGTTACAAGCGATGATTTATGGGGGATTTGCTATGCTTAGAGTGGCAGTTGCAGAAGATAATCGGAAGGATCTGGAACGGATTTTAGGTTTTTTGAAGCGATATGGGGAAGATAGGAATGTACAGATAGAAGTTTCTGAGTACGCAGATGGAAGTGAGCTTTTAGAGCAATATCGTCCCTGTTATGATGTTGTATTTCTGGATATTGAAATGCCTCAGCTGAATGGCATGAAAACAGCCGAGAAAATACGTGAAACTGATGAAGAAGTAATTCTGATTTTTATTACCAATATGGCGAAATATGCGATTCGGGGATATCGGGTACAGGCATTGGATTATGTGTTAAAACCGATGAAATATGAAGCCTTTGTAGTAAAAATGGATAAGGTAAAACGACTGGCAGAGAAGAAAAAAGATACCAGCATAACTATAAAAAGTGGTGTGGCAATCCATCGGCTTCGAGTTTCTAATATTCTGTATGTAGAGGTGGTGCAGCATTTGCTTATTTTCCATACAGAGGATGGTGATTTTACCACAAGAGGCGTTTTAAGGGATGTAGAAGCTATATTGGAAGAAAATGGATTTTTTAAATGTAATAAATGCTATCTTGTAAATCTCCGTCATGTGCGAAGCGTATACGACGGGATGGCACTTGTTGGAAATGATCAGCTGCAGGTGAGCCGGGCAAGGAAGAAGGCTTTTGCTGAGGCTGTGGCAGATTATATTGGGAATATGCAGAGTATCTGAAGGAGACGAAAATGGAAAATTGGCTGCAGGGAATGGATGGATTTTCTTATTGTATGGAAATGCTGGCAGCGGCGTTTGGTTTCTTTATTTTTCTGAAAAAAAGAAACGGATTCTGGATCAGAATGGTAATCAGCATAGGAATTCTATTCCTGGGAAGCCTGTTGATTTATCCGTATTTTACAGATATTACTAATGTTTATAATTGGGTCTGGTTTATTTTTATTTTTGGACTTATTATAGTTTTATGTTATTTTTGCTGTGATATTATGTGGAACGATGCAATTATGGCGGCTTCCTGTGGGGCACTCCTTCAACATACAGCTTCCTCTTTGTTTATTGTTGTTTTTTACCGTGGAATCATTCCGGAGTTCTCAGGAGTAAGATATTGGGGAATGTATTTATGTGTCTATCTTGCCGGAGTTGTTTTAATAGCACGGAGGCTGCCTGATGGAGGACATTATAATGTAAGTCGGGCAAATGCAGCAATTATGGCTGTTACAGTTCTTACAATTGTATTGGTTTTAAGCGCATTAGTAAAAAGCACAACCATTGATGTAATTGGAACAGGAATTGCGAATAAGGAATATATCAAATTATTTCGCATCAATCAGATTTATGCACTTGGAGCCTGTGTTATGGTTCTGGCATTGGAGACTATTTTGCAAAGGGAACTGCGTGTTCAGAAAGCCCTTTCTGAGAACAAAAATCTGTGGATTCAGCGTCAGCTGCAGTACGAAATGTCCCGTGAAAATATTGATATGATTACCCGAAAATGCCATGACATGAAGCACCAGATCGAGGCACTGATCCAGACGGAAAGCCACTCAGAAAGACGAAAATCTTTCATTGAAGATATGCAGGATATGATCGAAGTTTACGACAGTGACGTGCACACTGGAAATGAAGCGTTGGATACAATCTTAATGGAAAAAGGACTTTACTGTAAGGTCCATCACATTGACTGGACCTGTGTGGCAGATGGAAAATTGCTGGAATTTATGGACGTAGTTGACCTTTTTACAGTCATGGGAAATGCCCTTGACAATGCAGTAGAAAGCATAGAAAAACGCGGCGAAGACCAGTTCAAAAGCATTGGTGTACGAGTGTGGAAAAAAGATTTTTTTGCTGTGATCCAGGTGGAAAACACCTTCGATGGCGAACTGAAATTGAAGGATGGACTGCCCCTTACCAGTAAAGCAGACAAAGAAAATCATGGAATCGGAATCCGCAGTATTAAGTCTATTGTGGAGAAATATCAGGGAACAGTCAGTGTTCGTGTACAGGACGGTAACTTTGTTTTAACCATTGTTTTACCGATCATGTCATGAAAATGACAGTTTATTCCAAAGCCCTTGCGAGGGCTTTTTCTTTTGCTATAATTGCCTTATCAGCCAGTAAGAAACTGGTAAAACAGTCAGAAAAAAGGAGAAGGATGGCATGAAAAAAAGATTTTTAGTACTTATGCTCAGTATTGTAGCAGTGGTGGGGGCACCAGCTATGACTGTAAATGCAGAGACAGAAGAAGTAGTAATTCCAGAGTATACGACAGTTGATTATGATGTAGATTTTCAGTATGAGCTGAATGGAATTGATGCTTTAAAGGAAACATGTGACCAGCAGGGAACTGTGGAATCTTTGACTTATGAAGCACCAGCATATGCAACAAATGAACTTCTTGGGACAGATTCCACAATAGAAAAAACAGTTCAGGTTTATTTACCTTACGGATATGATGAAAGCAAACAGTACAATGTTCTTTATCTTCTTCATGGAACCGGTGGAAATGACGAATATTGGTTCAAAAGAGAAGGGGATGGAGTTGTAACCTGTAATGTTCTGGACAATATGATTAAAGACGGACTATGTGACCCGGTTATTGTGGTAACTCCGAATTTTTATTCTGAAATTAGGGACAAAGATCATAAAATTTCTGATGAAAAAGTAGCTGAATATGCAAAAGAGAATGAAGACGAATATCTTCAGGTGAGAAATGATCTCTGGACACAGTTTTTCCAGTATGAACTTCGAAATGACATTATGCCGTTGGTAGAAAGTACATATTCCACTTATGCCAATAAGGATACTAGCGAGGAAAGTATGATTGCAAGCCGTGATCATCGTGCAATGGCAGGCCTTTCAAGAGGAGCTATGGCAACTACAAGATCAGGCATGCTGGGAAATCTGGATGAGATATCTTATTTTGGAAATTATTCTGGCGTCTGGACAATGTTCGACAAATTTAAAGATGCGTTGACCAACAGTGAATATAAAGTAAACTATTGGTATAACGGAACCGGAACTGCCGATTTTGCAGCAGAAAACCATCTGGAATTTCACAATCAGGTTATGTCAGAGATGACTGATGTATTTCAGGATGGAGTAAATTATGCGATGGTAGTAAAGAACGGCGGCGCACATGAATATGCTAACTGGATTGTAGATTTGTATAACAGTTTGCTTGTATTTTTCAAATAAAAGGATAATCCTGCTGATGCAGATATCATTATAAAAGGGTATGCCGTTTTCCTACGGCAGTGCAATGAATGAAAAGGAGAGAAACATGGAGAAGAAAACCAAAAAGCGAATGAGCAACAAAGCTTTTGCAGGAATTTGGGGAACCGTTCTTGCAATCCTTCTGATACTGGTTCTGGTTGCAAATTATTTTGCCATGAAATATACCACAATCATTACCAGATCACTGGGGCATACAACAACAAAAGTTACCACAACAGGTGATGGCAGTGGCGACAATGAGTATTTCAAAAGTGACTACAGCAGCCACGACGAACTGGTAGATCATGAGACTGAATTCAGTAAACAGCTGGTAGCTGAGGGTATCGTTCTTATGAGAAATCAGGACAATGTACTGCCTCTGGAAAGCGGCAAAAAGATCAGTCTTTTCGGAATTGGTTCTGCGAAATTTGTATACAGCGGACTTGGTTCCGGAGCAATCGATACCTCCAAAACGACCAGCCTGAAGGATGCACTTGAGGCAGAAGGTTTCCAGGTAAACCCGGATCTGTATTCTGTATATGAGAAATCTGAGGCCCGCGTTGGCAAGGAAGAGGATCCTTCTACATACCTTGACTCTGTAGAAAAATCCATAAAAGAATACAATGACGCAGCAATTGTAGTTATTTCTAGAAACGGTGCAGAGGCACAGGACCTTAGCGAAGATCAGCTGTCCCTTTCCGATGCGGAAATGTCACTTGTGAAGTATGCAAACGACAATTTTGACGACGTAATCGTTATGCTGAACACAGCAAATGCCATTGAAGTGGGCTGGTCCGATTCCAGATTTTTCCCGAACATCAAGGCTTGTATGTGGGTTGGATATCCAGGACAGGAAGGAATTTCATCTATCGCAAAAGCGCTGACGGGAGAGGTAAATCCATCAGGACGTCTTGTAGATACCTATGCTTATGATTCCATGAGTGCACCTGCAACTCAGATCTTTGAGTACGGTGAGTGGACTAATACAAACAACGAAGAAAATGGTCCGAAAAATGCTTACACTGTTTACGGCGAGAGTATTTATATCGGCTATCGTTACTATGAAACACGTTATGAGGACACTGTTCTGGGACAGGGAAATGCGTCCACAGCAGACAATGAATACGACTATACAAAGCAGGTTCAGTACCCATTTGGATACGGAATTTCCTACACACAGTTTGATTACAGTGACTTCTCTCTGACAGAAAACGGAGATAACTTCACGGCTCAGGTAACCGTTACAAATAACGGTGATGTAGCTGGAAAAGATGTGGTAGAGGTTTATTTCCAGTCTCCGTATACTGACTATGACAGAGAAAATCTGGTAGAAAAATCAGCAGTTGAGCTTTGCGGATTTACAAAAACTGGTGAGATCCAGCCGGGTGAAAGCGAGACTGTAAGCGTTGATATTCCGAAGGAAACTCTTCGTGCATATGATTACACAAATGCAAAAACATACATTGTAGATGATGGTACTTATTACTTTGCAATCGGTGACGACTGCCACCAGGCATTGAATAACATTCTTGCTGCAAAGGGTTACACAACAAAAGACGGCATGGATGCTGACGGAGATGATTCCCTTGTTGGAACCTATGAGCAGAAGGAATTTGACAACACTACTTATGCAAAAGATGCCACAACAGGAAACGAGATCACAAACCAGTTTGATTATGGAAATATCCAGACTTATGATGATTCCTATGTATATTTGACAAGAAATGACTGGACTGGAACATGGCCGACTATCTATGGCGAGCCAAATGAAAAAGGCAGATATAATGCAGAGGCAACTGATGAATTTGTACAGTTAAGCCAGAATAATATTTACCAGGATGACCCAGATGCAGAGATGCCGACAACAAATTCCGGCGACAACATTAACCTGATCACCATGCGTGGAAAAGATTATGATGACGAAGGATGGGATGCAATCCTTGACTGTCTGACTGTTGATGAAATGGTAGAAATGGTTCGTCTCGGCGGATGGCAGACCATGGCAATTGACAGCATCAGTAAGCCAATGTCCAGCGACCAGGATGGTCCTGCTGGTATTTCCGGTGAGCTGATTATGAGCGATGTAGACTGCATGGGATATCCGAATCAGGAGCTTCTGGCAGCTACATGGAACAAAGACCTGGCACTTGAATTTGGTAAATGTATTGGCGAGGACGGTCTTTCTGTAAACGTTCAGGGATGGTATGCACCTGGTGCCGGAACCCACAGAACACCGCTTGGCGGACGTAACTTTGAGTACTATTCAGAGGATACTTATCTTGCAGGATCTATGTGTGCAAATGAAGTTGCGGGTGCACAGAGCAAGGGAATGTACTGCTATCTGAAACATTTGGTACTGAACGACCAGGAGCAGAGACGTTATGGTATTTCTACATTTACCACTGAGCAGGCACTTCGTGAGCTTTATCTTGCACCATTTGAAATGGCTGTAAAAGATGCTGACTGCCACGGAATGATGGCCGCTTTTAACGGAATTGGTGGTATCTGGTGTGGCGCAAGCAAAGAGCTGATCACCAATGTTCTTGGAGGTGAGTGGGGATTCCATGGCATTATTGTAACCGATTATGCTTCTGCAAATGAAGGCTACATGTTCATCGATGCTGGCCTTCAGGCAGGTACCGACCTGTGGCTGAACACCGACTCCGATGTATACAAAATGGGCGATGTTTCTAATAATGCAACCATTGTCACAGCACTTAGAAACGCTTCCCATGATATCCTCTACACCGTTGTAAACAGCTCCGCCATGAACGGAATCGATGAAAATGTAGTGGTCAAAAAAGTACTTCCATTGTGGCAGTACTGGCTGATCGCATTTGATGTTGTGATGGCTGTGGTCATTATTGGCTGTGGGCTTCTGGTGATCAGAAGATGCAGAAAGAATAGTGGAATTGAGATTGTGGTAGAAGAAAATAAATAATGTGAAATGGAAAGGAGCTGTCCTCTAGGCGAATTATTGATTGATTTTACTGAAAATGGAAAAAGCAGTCAGGGAAATCCGCTTTTTGAAGCGAACCCTGGAGGGGCACCTTGTAATGTACTTGCAATGCTGGCAAAGCTGGGACATAAGACAGCGTTTATCGGGAAAGTGGGAAATGATTTCTTCGGAGAACAGCTGAGAGCGGCAATAAAAGAAGCTGGGATTGATGACACTGGATTATGTACAGACAAAAGAATACATACAACCCTTGCTATGGTACATACATATCCCGATGGAGACAGGGATTTCTCTTTTTATCGTAATCCGGGAGCAGATATGATGCTGAACAAAACGGAGATTCGCGAAGATATTCTCAAAGAGACCGGAATTTTTCATTTTGGCACGTTGTCTATGACTCATGAAGGAGTGCGGGAGGCAACTAAGGCGGCAATTCATATTGCAGAAGAAGCTGGCGCTATTATTTCATTTGATCCAAATTTACGCCCACCGCTCTGGGAGTCTCTGGATGAGGCAAGAGAGCAGGTCTTATATGGTCTTGGACATTGCCAGATTTTAAAGATTTCAGATAATGAAATTCAGTGGCTGACAGGGGAAGAGGATTATACTGCTGGTGTAAACTGGATCCTGGAAAGATATCAGATTCCGCTGATCCTTGTGTCTATGGGCAAAGAAGGAAGCCGCGCTTATTATAATGAAATGATGGTGGAAGTAAAGCCGTTTTTACAGGAGAATACCATTGAGACAACCGGAGCAGGAGATACCTTCTGCGGCTGTGTATTGCATTATATTTGTGAACATGGAATCAATGGATTGAAGGAAGAAAATCTGACAGAAATGCTGAACTTCGCCAATGCCGCAGCTTCCATTATTACCACAAGAAAAGGTGCACTGAGGGTAATGCCGGAGGAGAAGGAGATTCGGAGTTTGCTTGCGGTGAGAGATGTGTGGCAGAAAAATAAATAATATAAAATGAAGATGAAAGGCGCTTTCCTGGTGATGGGGAGGCGCCTGTTTTTGTAGAATGGTGGAGTAGGTGTTTGAAAATTACATATAATAATATCAAAAGTATATAATATAAAAAATAGATAGAGTTTAACAGAACATTGATTGCAATATAATTCGATGCTATAATTTTGAATAGATAGGAAGCGGAGGATGAAGGTATGTATGCAATGGAAAGTGTTCCAGATAGCTTAAGCTTTATGGGAAAAATTCATTTTGCGTAGAAATGTGTGCACTTGGCGTGAAATATGATTTCCTGGTCATGAAAATGGTAATATTTATTTTAAAGAAGTATCTTAAATTCATTGTAGATGTACTGGAAATCACAGCTGATGAGGAATTCCTGGATGAGAGAATGAATTCTATTAAGTCTGTATTTAATAATACCTTCTGGAATGGAGAGGCTTATTATTATGAGACTTCCAACGAGCTTCCGGATGATCGTGCACAGGCAATTCCGGTTATGGCGCAGGTGTTTATCCTATAGAAGCAGGCTATGAGACCTGGCGGATCGCACCTCAGATGGAAATGCAGAATTTAAAGGTGAGCAGGAAGAATACAATAAAAAGTATGCAGTGTATGAAATGACAGAAGCAGGAAGCTGTTCTTTTAAAGCGGAATAATTTCTGTGAAATGCATTAAGGGGATGATATTCCGCAGTTTACAGGGTGTTGCTTTGAAAAAAGCAGCACTCTGTTTGTTAGGAGATGTATTATGAAACGTGAAGATATTGAAACATGGCTGTATTTGGATATGCCTATTGAGAATGAACTGAGACAGTATTATAAGAAGAATGGGAGTATGATGTCTGAAAATCAGTTTTTCCGTATAGCCCAGAAGCTTCATGGAGTCGATCTGAATGTAAGCGATGCCTTTCGAAATATTGATCCATCATACATACCGGAGAACGTCAGTTTTGCGCCATCAAGCCGGAAAAATGGATTTTCAGATCAGCTCTGGCTGACCAAATGTTCTGTTTCTATACGGAAGCATCCCTGCTATTTTCCAGAACTTATCCATGAACACCGATTTATCGAGATTGCTTATGTCTTTAAAGGCTCCTGCAGGCAGAAAATTTATTTTGAAAATCAGAAACCGGAACAAATTGATCTGAAAGAGGGGGAACTTTGTATTCTCCCTCCAGGATTAAAACACAGCATTTCGGTAACGGATGAAAGCATCGTAGTAAATATTCTGATTCGGTCAGAAATTATGCAAAAAAAGCTTACCAGTCTGGTGGCTGGAAATCACATTTTGTTTGATTTCTTTATCTATACTTTATATGAAAACACATTGCTTAATTATATATTTTTTAACACGGAAAAGAGTGATACTATTCGAAATCTGATTATTGATATGATGCTTGAGCTTTGTGAGAATAGAATGTATTCCCAGAAAGTAATTCATCTGATGCTTGGTCTTTTCTTTACCTATTTGCAACGTGATTATTCTCATACCATGCGTTTTTCAGGCCAGTCAGGAAAAGGGATATGTTATGTGCCACAGATTATTGCTTATATGCACGAGAATTATCAGAATACATCGGTGGAGGATGTTGTACAGCATTTTCATATCAGCAAGTCCTATCTGAGTCGAATTTTTAAGCAGCATACAAAAACAACGCCCGTACAGATGCTGCAGGAAATCCGCCTTTTCCATGGATGTGAATTTCTGGAAAACACACAGTTATCGGTACAGGAAATCGCATATAAAACAGGTTATAATGACGTCACCTTTTTTATACGTATATTTCATAAAAAATATGGTGTTACACCGTTACAGTACCGAAAACAGCATTTTGGTGGTATGACTATGTAGTTCAAAAAAAGCCGATTTACATCATGATTAATCGGTATTTTTGTAGGACTTTTATTGCTAAAATTCATTATAGTAACTAAGTTTGAAATTTGCATTTTTGAAAGGAATTACTAAAATGAAGAAAAAAATGATCGCAATGTTATTGACAACAGCTATAGTTGTTGGAAGCGGAGCAACCGTTGTTTTTGCGGAAAAAGAGAATGCGAAAACAGAGACTACCGCACAGGACGAAAAAACAGAAGACGAGAACGCTAAGGATGAAAAGGCTGAAGACGACAAAAAGGCTGACAGCAAAGACGCTGATAAAAAAGATTCTAAAGAGAAAGATGCAGAAGAAACAAAAGAAGAACTTCCATATGCTCCAAAAGAAGACTATGACGAATACGCTTTAGTAGATTTCGAAATTGAAGATCTGGGACAGGAACTGGAAATTGTAGTTTCCAAGAAGGATGGCGATAAAGAATACAATCTTCAGATGTACTTCTTTGGTGGAGATGCAGATATAGATGTTACTTATGATGATAATGGAGACTGCAAAGTAACCAATGACGACGGATTTTTCCAGACTGAGGGGCCGCTTGTTGTAGAAAAAGCAGAAAAAGAAGGAAACTGGAAAAAAGTTGCTGATTACGGTAAAGAAGATAGTGCTAAATTTGATCTCTCCACACTGGAGTATCAGCCAAAGGCAGATTATGACAAATTTACTGTAACAGATTTTGAAATGGAAAACCTTGGACAGGATCTGGAAATCGTAGTCAGTGCAACGGATGATGATAAATCCTTTAACCTCCAGATGTACTTCTTTGGAGGAGATGCGGACATTAATGTGACTGTTGATGATGATGGAAACTACGAGGTAACTAATGACAGTGGATTCTTCCAGACTGAGGGACCGCTTGTTGTACAGCAGGTTTTGGAGGAAGACAACTGGCAGGCAATTGAGAAATAATTGTAATTTATAGTATCGCCAGTGGATGTCGACGCTGGCGATATAGAGCAATTTTATTTTAAGTGCTAAAACTTAAAAGTAAAGCCACAGGGAAAGGGTATCTCTGTGGTTTTGCTTTTATAAAGAAAAAATTGAAATTCATTTTACGTATAAATATGCACACTTTACGCCGGAAACGATTATTTTACTGTGAAAATGGTACAATGCAAAATAAGCAAGGTAAGAAAAAATAGTTAAAATAACGGACATCGCAAAATATGAAAGCCATCTGATCTGCATCAATGACACTGATTAGATGTTGTCCGGGATTTTCACAGAAAAATCGAGGAGGAGAGAAATTCATGAGCATGAAACGAGTGCTTGCCACATTCATGGGCGTGACACTCCTGGTTGGCAATGGACCGGTAAGTGTGTTCGCTGAAGAAGTGGCAGCTGAGGCAGCAGCGGAAACTGCAATTGTAAATCTGGAAACTCAGGGACGCACAAACCCAATTGGAGTTGACGAGACCAACCCTGCTTTTTCCTGGCAGATGCAGTCTGGCGAGATTGGGGCAGCCCAGAAATCCTATCAGATTGTTGTCCAGGATAAAGAGGAAAACGTGGTCTGGGATTCCGGTGTAGTAGAGAGCAGTCAGTCAAATGAAATTAAATATGAGGGAAGCAGCCTGACTCCGGCAACTCAGTACAGCTGGAAGGTTACTGTGACCGATAACAAGGATAATTCCATTCAGTCTGAGACGGCAACTTTTGAGACCGGTTTGATGGATACAAGTTCAGCATCCTGGGACGGAGCCAAATGGATCGGAGCAGGAGAGCTTTCTCTTGATGCAGCATCTAAAGCAGTTTTTAATATTTCCGCAGATGTTCAGGTGGCAGAGGGCAGTAACGGGGCATCCTTTATTCTTGGCGCAGATGATTTCCGTTTGGAGAACAAAGTGTTCAACAGCGAAATGCAGGAGGGCGAAAACTATGTCCGCGTAGAACTGGATCTTTCCGGTGTTGGCGCGAACGGTGGTGCGAAGATTAACGCTTACCGCATGGGCTATGCAAAAGACGATGATCCTACAACTCCATTTTTCACAATTGAAGATGATGAAGATCTGAATACTTTGATTACAGAGAAGAACAAAAACGATGTTCACCACATTAATATTTTCTGTACTGCAAGTACACTTTCCATCACAGTTGACGGAACCAAGGTGGGAGATGATATCCTGGTAAATACCATGGAAAATGGTAATACCTTCCCGAATTTAAATTCCGTAGGTTTTGCAGCAAATGCAGGTGACAGCGCTACATTCACAGATTACAAGATCGAGAACGGTGGAAAATATGCAACCGGAACACTTCTGGATGCAGAGACTGGCGCAACTTATTCCATTTTTGACGGAATGGATGGCGTAACTGTAGATGGAAATACAATTACTGTAAATGGCGGTGATGCAAGAGTTCTTGGATATGCAGATCCTTCCTATGCAGCAGCACCGATGGTCCGTACAGATTTCGAAGCAAAATCAGAGATCGAGTCTGCAAGACTTTACCTGACTGCACAGGGTATCTACGATTTCTACATTAACGGACAGGAAGTTGCATCGGAAGAATGGTTTAACCCAGGCTCCACAGAGTATGATTCCATTCTTGCGTACAATTCCTATGACGTAACCGATTACCTTCAGACTGGCGAAAACGCAATGGGAGCAATCCTGGGCGAAGGTTGGTGGACTGGTATGACTACCTTCGAGTGCACAAACAACAACTACTATGGAGACCAGCCTGCACTGATGGCAAAACTGGTAGTGAACTATACAGACGGCTCCAGTGACACAGTAGTAACCGATGACGGCAGCTGGACTTATTATAACGATGGCCCGGTACGTCTGGCCTCTCTTTTCCAGGGCGAAAGATATGACGCTACAAAAGAGGCCGCTGTAGAGGGATGGACTGAGGCTGGATATGATGATTCTGCATGGACAGCTTCTTCTGAGATTGAGACCAGAAAACAGTTTGCAGATTATCGGCTGGTTTCCAGTTATGACGAGCCAGTTCACATAATCCGTACCAACGATGTAAAAGAGGCTCTTGGCGAGACAAAAGAGGGTTCGGGTTCTTACATCTATGATATGGGAGAAAATGTTTCCGGTGTTCCGGTAATCACCATTCCGGAAGAATATGCAAAACCAGGCGAGACGGTAACTGTCCGTTTTGCAGAGATTCTTTATCCGGAACTGGAGGAGTACACCAGCGAAGGTGTTGATGGAATGCTGATGGTGGAGAACTACCGATCTGCAATGGTAACGGATTTCTATACCATGAAAGAGGGAGAGAATGTATTTGCACCAGACCTTACTTTCCACGGATATCGCTACATTGAGATCACAGGTCTGGATCAGGAGCTTCCGGCAGACTGTATTAAAATGCAGGTGCTTTCTTCACTGGACGCAAGTGCTGAATATGAGTCCTCCAATGAGCTGACCAACCAGCTATTTACAAATATCACAAACTCCACAACCAGCAACTACATTTCCATTCCAACAGACTGCCCACAGCGTGACGAGCGTATGGGCTGGACAGGAGATGCTCAGATTTATGCATTGTCCGGTTCTTATGTAGCAGATACGTATAATTTCATGCGTCAGTGGATGGACACCGTCCGCGCAGACTGCGGTGAGACAGGAATGTCTTCTCAGTATTGTCCGGCATTTGTGAACTATGATCTGGAAGCAGATGACAAAATCCAGCATAACGGACAGAGCTTCGGTATCACCTGGAATTGTCTGGTTGTAACCATTCCCTACAACCTGTATATGCAGACCGGAAAAATGGATATTGTAAAAGATAACATTGATAATATTTACGCATATGTTGATCATCTTGCCTCTACTCCGATGAGTTATAAGGACGAGAATGGAGATAAGAAGGAGGATGCACGTCTGACAGGAGAGACTGGTACACTTTGCGACCACCTTTCCAGAATCCCTACAGATGGCGTGATGCTTGGAAATGTGCTTTATATTAACTGTCTGGACCAGGCAGCAGTTCTTGCTGACGCTATAGGCGATACAGACAAGGCAGAAAGCTATCGTGAGACAGCTGCAACTGCAAGAGAAGCATGGAATGAGTTTTTCATTGATCCGGATACTGGAAAAACAAAGAATACCAAGGGTGAGATCCAGGATACACAGGCTTCTTATGCAACACCTCTTCGTTTTCATGTGGTAAGCGATGAGAATCTGGAAAAAGTTCTGGAGAACTATAACGCAACAATCGCAGAGGCTTCCGGTGAGGACAGCGATGGAATGCCGATCGTTCCTTATACTTTGACAACAGGCTTTAATGCAACCGGAAATCTGTTGAATGCACTTTCCGATTATGGTTTAAACGATACTGCTTACAAGCTGTTTGAGTCCACAGACTATGCTTCCTGGCTCTATCCGGTAACACAGGGTGCAACCAGTATCTGGGAGCGTTGGAACGGTTATACAAATGAGCTTGGATTTAACGGAAACAACAGCATGAACTCCTTTAACCATTATTCACTTGGAGCTGTTTACGAGTGGATGGTAGCTTACCAGCTGGGAATCAAGTCTGACGAGACACAGCCTGGCTATCAGCACTTTATCCTGCAGCCTACTGTTGGCGGTGATTTCACAGAGGCGAAGGGAAGCTACGATTCTGTTTACGGAACCATTAAGAGCGGCTGGACAGCAGCTGACGGTATGATGACATCCTATGATGTAACCGTCCCGGCGAACACCTCAGCAACCTTGTACCTGCCAGTATCTGGTGAGGTCACTGCATGCGACGGCGTAACTGTGACAGGTGCGGCAACACATAATGCGGTTGAGACACAGCAGATGGAGCTGGTAGCTGGAACTTACCACTTCGAAGTAACAGACGGAAATGTGACAGTGACAGCTGCATAATGAGTTATGTTGGAATACTCGCTGCCAGAGTAGTTTATAGAGAATCATAGATAAAATCCTTCACTTTATTATGATTGAATTATAAAAAGGTCAGTACTGACGGAGTATTTTTCCTGAAATCAGGAAAGAGAGCTTCGTGGTACTGGCCTTTTTGCTACTGAGTATTCAATTTCAGTCGCGTGAGAAAAATGTGGTGTGGCAGATTGCAGAAAGCCTTTTTCAAACACGCTCCAGGCAGATGCTGGCTTATGATAGCTGGTTTATTAGGAAACTTTCTCTTGCTAAATTGTAAAAGCCTGTTAGAATATGTATAAAATACAAGAAGATATGTCAGCATGTATAATTTTGCTGATTGCCTGACAGACATGAAAAAGAATGTCCACATGCGAGGTGAAAGTTATGATCACACTTAATGATTATTTATATTCCGGAGATACGGTTTTAAAGATTTTACAGAGATATACAGAGGATCTGCGTAAGGAAGCGAAAAAGAACCATAATGAGATCGATCTGGTGCACAGCAATTTTTTGATCCAGATCACGGAGCTTTTGGAGCACAATGATTTCCTTACAGCCCAGTCCCAGAAAATTCGGGAATTTTATAAATATATGGCCCATGAATATCCATTTCTTGCCTTTACATTTAAAGGCAGGATCAAGTCATTAATCCGGGCAGAAGAGAAATTTAATGGATATGTAGTGGAATATATTTATGATTATTACAGGGAAAATGGTACCTATCCGTCGGTTGCAGAGCTGAAAAATAAGCTGAGCTGCTTCCGGGATTTCATTGCGTATCGAATTGTAGTATGCATGCCAAGATGTCACCTGAAGCCTGGAGAAGACCAGGAACAGGCATCTATCCGTTACCTTTATGAGATTGCAAATGTGCTGCCCGGATTTCTGGAAGAGAGAGGCTTTACAGCAGAATCTGCTCAGGGAGTGAAATTGAGTACTTCTGATCAACTAAATGATGATGTAAAGCCCTATTACAGAGATTATATTTGTGGTACCAGTGAATATGGGTATCAGTCTTTACATATTACATTTTATGATAACAGCTCCAGATCCTACATGGAGGTACAGCTCCGTACCCAGAAAATGGATGACATTGCAGAAATCGGTCCGGCCAATCACCTGGGCTATGAGAAACGCCAGCAGGACGAGCGCGCCAGAAGAGATGTGATCCCGGAAGGGGAATGTGTTTACTTTGATGAGGCTTATGAGCGGGGGATGAAGCTGCTTTCCCTGGAATTAGCAGATCTTGACGTGAATATGTTTTCTGCGGTAAATAACAGTCTGATCAACGATGGCTGTGGATTGTTCCGAGGCAGATTGATTCTGCCTTATGAGCATTTGTCCAGATTTCAGAATGATGTGATTGATTGAGAAAAAAGTAAGTGGAGCAATAAAGATGTTAAAGAAAAAGATGTTAATTGCTTTAGGGGTGGCAGCAGTATTGAGTGTGAGCTGTGTAAGTGTGACTGTCTGGGCTGAGGAAAACGCAGAAGAGCAGACAGAGGAAGCAGAGGACAGTTCTAATTCTGAAGGAGAGGAAGATGCTGATTTAGAAGAGTCTGACAATCCGGAGATTGAAGAGGGATACACTACAGAACTAGAAGGCTGCACAAAGGTGGTTTCCTGGTGCAAAAATGGAGACAATAATATTTACGGACAGTTCTATTATCCGGAAGATTTTGACGAAACAAAGACTTATCCAGTAATCATTATGAGCCACGGAATCGGTTCTACTTCCCAGATGGTAGAGCGTGCAAAATGGCCGGAAAAGGCGGCTCAGGATGGATATGTGGTTTATACATTTGACTTCTGCGGCGGTTCCCTTAACGGAAACAGTGACGTAGATTTCATGGATATGACAGTGATGACTGAGAAAGAAGATTTAAGTGCTGTTATGGACTTTGTGAAAACAAAGGATTATGTGGATCAGGATCATCTTTTCCTTCTGGGACAGAGCCAGGGAGGACTTGTAAGTGCTCTGACTGCTGCAGACAGAAAAGATGATGTGGCTGCTATGATCCTGATTTATCCGGCGTTTTGTATTGCGGATAATGCCCGGGAAATGTATGATTCCGCATATGATATTCCGGAAGACAGAGCTGAGATGCCGGTAGGAACTGTGGGTTCTGAGTATGTGAAAACAGTTTATGATCTGGATGTTTATGGCACTATCAGCGCATATGACGGAGACGTGATGATCATTCACGGAATCAATGACAGCCTGGTGCCATACAGCTATTCTGAAAAGGCAATTGAGGAAGCGTATACAGGGGAAGGTTCTGTTCTGATTCCCATTTATGGAAAAAAATCTACCCATGGTTTCGAGATGAACTTTGAAGAGGGAAGAGACTATGCGGAGACAGTTGGATTGGAATTTTTGGATGTGCATTTGAAAGAGGAAGAATAAAGGTTTAGGAAACCAAAAAGTGAAAAAAACATGTAGGGCGTATTTGTAGATCGTTATGAATTAAAGGCATTGCAAGGATATTATACCGCGTACTAAAAGTTAGATTT
>UMDQ01026566.1_pt1 | contig 85207 bp, 99 predicted proteins | sample 1964531 | NCBI WGS metagenome assembly UMDQ01 (sample SAMEA4835998, study PRJEB28245) | human gut metagenome | biome: gut microbiome; material: fecal sample | place: Denmark | collected 2008
TTCCGGTAAACGACCGTTTTCAGTTACGTACCGTGCATTCCTATCGAAGTCATACACCTGTGTAAAGGCGAGCTGCGTATATGTAGGATCACCCTGCAAAGTCGTAATGACATTACGCATATGAATTTTCTGATTACTTACCTGGCTAACAACACGGTTCTGCTGTTGGGTAATCATGATTTCACCGCTGTAATTGTCGGTCATGGACACAATATCTTTCAAGCTGAATCCCTCAAAAGAACCTGTTTTACGGCTGTGACCGGCTGCAAACTCCTTGAACTTCTCACTATCAAGCATTTCGCTCAATTTCTCGTCGAACTTATTGATAGTATCCATAGATAAGCCTTTTTGCTTCATTTTCTCGATACTTTCACCCAAGTTCTTAACTTGATCGACAAGTTGCTCATTGTCTCTCACAAGCTGCTTGAATACTTCACTATCATAAGATTTAAGTAAAGCATTGATATCTTTGAACTTTTCAGTTACTTCATCCGGAGTAAGCATTCCCTCAAGAGATTTGTTCATTACATCACACATCATATTTGCGATGTTTTCCATAAAGGACTTTTGCTCTGCAGGAAGTCCGTCCATTTTCAGACTCAAATCTGATACTACAAATTTTTTAATAGGCATAAAATTCAAATTTTAAGTTATTTATTCTCGAAACAACTATTCAGACTTTTGAAATCGAATAAAGTGCCATTATTAGCGGCTTTAGTCGTTACTTCACCGTTACCATTTTCCCGGTCATTCTTTTCTTGAGTGTCAACAAACGGCTCATTCTTTCCGGTAGTATCTTCTGGAGCATTTTGTAGAATAGCATTCGAACGATATACTTTTCCCCAACAATGGGGACATCTTACATAATTCATAAGGTCCTGCAGGCTCTTTTGAGTGAATTCTTTCTCCTCTGATTTTACAGAATCAATAAGAGAAATTACTTGAGTTCTAATCTCTGGAGTGAGCTTCTCCATCTCTTCCCTTACGATGTCCTGCGTTATCCATCTTTGATAATCGGCAGCGTAATCTAATACCTGTTGTGCAAAGGTATGCTCAGTTTCTGCATCATAATCAAATTGATGCCCGCAATGAGGACATGAGACAACGGCACCACCGTTAAGACTCTTAAGCAATAAATTTAATTCCATATCGTAACCTTTTAAACGTTCATTACTATATCCATGCTGCAAGAACGCCTTTCGGACGAAATCGACAGCCTCCTTCACTTGGTCGGCAGTAGCTGATTTGATATTTACAAGGAAAGTCTGTGGATTGCTCCCCCAACTTGTCAATGTGGAATATTCCATCATACGCCATTCAAGTACTTTACAAGGGTCTGCCAAATCTCTTTTGATAGCTTTGACTCCGATAGAGTGTTCAAGTGTTCTTCCATTCTCCGCAAACAGCTTATAATCAGCTAACGTGTCACGCCCAATCTGTTTTTCAAGATTCAACTGACCAACCATTACCAAGTTACCTTCTGTTTCTTTACCACTCAATGGAACACCTAACAATTGGTCAGGACGATGATTCAAGAACCAACGCATACGACCAATGTTTTCCTTTAATGTCTTGTTGAATGATCCTGGCATGGATATGTCTTTCTGTGAGTCCTTCACACCGATACCGTTCACTGCAACAGTAACAATACCCTTCTCATCAACATCATTTGCCTTTGTCTTGTACTGAAGGCTTTTGATTTTCTCTTCCATTTTCAACTTCACTTTTTGTGTTAAGACTAAATATTTGTTTAACTATCTCTCGTTCCTGGTCCGACATTTCAAATAATGTTTTATCGAACATAGGTTCTTCAAATTTACTTTCACCGATTTGTGCACGCCAATCATTGTAGGTTATTAAGCCGCTAAGAAACTGGTCTTTGCACCTGGCATTCACATTGTTTTTAACTTCCTCGGCCTCTTTTAATCCTTCTTGCAGGCAATCTACGTCGGAGAAATCACAGTCCAAATAATATCCGCTTGATTCAAGTCCCAAAAATTGGGTAAACTCACTACAAAACTGTTTGGCTAATGGAATGATAACAGAGGAATAGGCACTCTTCTCTGCCGTAGATTGATTGCTAAAAGTAGACTGGTCTTTGCGAGGAACCAATACAGCAGGAATACCATATGCACCTGCAATACTAATTGCATCAGCAAGTGTTTCATCAAAAGGTTGAAGTTCTGCAATAGTAAGATTCGTACGTACAAAGCTTAATGGAATATCAGACAGTCCGTATGGTAATTGATTCTTGCCTACACCATATTTACCATAATGCTGTTCCAATATTTCTTTCTTCTCATCAGATGTCATAGCAATAGGACCGGATTCATCTTGCTTCATATTGATTAGAAATCCTAATCCACCCCGTTTTACATAAATCACATTACGAGCTTCATACACAGCTATAAGGTTTGATATCGGCTTCATTTGCGAAAAAAGACGACTTCGCGATTTCATAAATCCACTTCCTGAATAATAGTTCACATGCCCATCCCTATCATGCCATATTTGATATGCGGGAATGTTCACTGTGCTTAATATACCATAGCCTAAGCGGTAGCCGTCGATTATTTCATCCTGATCGGCTATGCCAAACAACGGAATACTACTACCTAAAACAGGAAGCACTTCTACACAATCAGCAGGAAGCTCCCAATAATTTGAGCAATAACGCCATTTTTCTACATTCGAAAAGCTATCAGACATTGCAGCACGTGTAAAGCTGTTACCAAGACATAGTTTGTACACGAAATGCTGATAAACATTCTGTCTCCATGTCATCAGGCAATTAGGTCTAAGAAGTATCTGATTTAAATTCTTATTATTCCAAACAATACTATCATCTTTCACTTTCTTGAACTGGAAGTTGGCATTGGCAATACGGGATGCAATATAATCTATCGGAAAAAAAACTTCCGGAACAGATTCAAAAAGAGATAGTAAGTTCCGAGAACAAACAAACGGAGAAGAAAATAAATCTTCAACAGTTATTTTGATCCCTTCAGGAAGTTTCTTTTCCTCGCCCGTATCACTAATAACTTCTACATTAGTCTCCTGTACAGGCTCTTCTTCTGACTTAGATTTTTTACGAAACCAGCTCATTCATTTTTTATTTGAAACAAATGTAGGAATATGAATAATCGGTTTCTCAAAGCACTTAAATCTTGAAAAATGAGAAACACGAAAAGCCAGCCTTAACAAGCTATATAACAACCAATTAAACTACTGATAATTCGGGAAACGATTTTATTATATGATATGCAAGACCACTTAAAATAATGCTTGCACTCTTATTCTCGCTGTTTATGTTATAGTCCATCAGGTTAGTAATGAAATCATGGTAATCTTGAGATTCCTCTAACATCTTTGATGATAGCAAAAAGTTATTTCTTATAAAATCAGAGGTAGCAGCTATTCGCTTATCCACATCGGAGAACTCTTTCTTTACTCTTACTTCTGTGTCTTTCACAAGTTCTCTCAACTCACGTACAGTCTGATAATAGGCAGATGAACATTCAAAGAGACACGTATTGGCCTTGTGCTCCAAACAAGCAGATTTGATTTCCTCTATAGAGGAAGTATCTCTAAACAGAGCATCAATTAAGTGCCATTTGTCACCACAGCGGAACGCCTGGATCAAGACAAATGTACCATCAACATTCGGCATAACATATACGAGCCGCTGCGAGTACATATTTTGTGCTTCTGTATTGAAGAATCCAAGCATGCCTTTACCTCCGTATAAGTTTCTCTTTCTACGGTTACTAAATTCAGTATATCGGTCATAGCATAAGTCAAACATGATATACCTAAAACAATCTGATAAATGGCCGTGTTCCTCATAAGTTTGCATAGTCGTTTTATTCTTCACCTTCGCTTTAAGAATAGCACCATTGGCGTCCTTCTGTACACTCATATAATCTTCAAGAGACACAGAGCAACTTTCATCAATATAGATTTCGATACCAGGGATAATACAATCAAAGATAGCATTAATAAATTCACCGGTCATGGCAACACTCGGATTCTTGTTACCTACCTTATCCTCAATCTCGAATCCTTCTTTCTGCAAAGTGGATATAAACAAATCCATCCATGAACGCTTTTCGTCATCAAAACTATTAGCAGCTTTCGTGGAAGCGTCGCCATGGACATAAAGTTTTTCACTGTATTGAATAGATTTCAAATAGTTAGCAACAAGTTTAGAAGCTTTCTTGACCGTATTGTTCGGGCTTTCAGCACACGTCTCATGGAATTGCCAAATTTTGGTACTGATGGTGAAATCAACTTGCCAATAGGATATACTGATATATGGAAGGACGTTATTATCAACAGAGATATGAATAGGTAGGCCCGGAACATAGTTGTGCTCACCGGAATGTTTGCCACGATTGAAGGAACCGAAGAACTCGCTACCGGTACGAATGACACCCCATTCCCCTAACGCATACACATTGTAATAGTCCGGATCATTAATACGGTCTTTTTCAAAATCGGCAACACATTGTTCATCGTAGTAACCGTATGTACCATCAGGAGAACCGACTACCCAGAAGTTGTTTAAATACGTAGACTGAATCAGAACTGTATCACTTGGATGCTCTACAATCTTCTTTGTCCGGACATTCATTATCTGTTTTGGCTCATTCATCCGGAGCGATTTCACCTCTGTAAGTTCACTCGGAATTTTTCGGCCACCAAGAATAACCTCCATCGGGATATCATGGAATTTATCCTTATCGAATATTTCTTTCTTAATCCAGTGAGTGATCTTGATTGGGTTAAAAGAACAAATGATCTGCTGACCATGTTTACCACGCAAACGCTTTCTTACCTGTTTGAAGTCACCATGCTCCAACTCAGAGAACTCTTCCAGAAACACACGTTTATAATTCTCTAACCCCTTTATTTTCTCAGAATCATCAAGTCCAGAAAATGTGATCTTCGCACCATTTAGCAGACAGGTGATCTTTCTTTCATTGAATTGAAAGTAGTCGTATATATCAAGAGTCTTAGCAGCTTCCTTAAAAGCTTCATAGATTGAATCCTTAATAGAAGAACCGACCTTACGAAATACCTTCGTATTCTCTCCATCCTGCAAAGTCATGATCAAGATAGATTGAGCAATACTAAAAGACTTAGCAGAAGAAGAACCACCATATAGGATAATAAAACGTAATGTAGCATCCTGTAGATACTTCAACAGGTAAAACGCATTTGGATTTAATTTCTTATGGTTTATAATCATCTTCTGACACTTTGCTTTTACTCACAGTCGGAATAACAATCATTTTTGCTTGTTTTTCCTATCTTTTTGTAATAGTAGAAACATTCTATCTAAATGCTACTTATCTTCATCATCAAATCCGATGCGTAACTCACCGATCTTCTTTCCATCACCACCGTTCAAGGTGACGTTTTTGTCCGCCTCCCATCCATTCCAAGCCCCTAATAACCGGGCCGCTTCTGTTTTACCATGATATTCATAGATGACTTCTCCCCTTTTATTTTGTACCTTCTTCAATGCATTCCGGGCACGCTTCGGAAGTTGAGACGGGCTTCTCATCTTTATTTTTCCGGTTACAGGATCAATATAATGCAAATCATCAGTATCAGCCTGAACAATATCCATAAGCACTTTCTCGACAGCCAATCGTTTTATCTCGGAGTCCTTCGCTCTCTGGCTCTTTATCTCTTCTATCCTTAGACTGACCTTAGAGTTTTTAAGAAGTCTACAAGCTGTAACCCAAATGGACTCAGCTTTCATTTTCGAAGCATCATAAGCCATACGATAGGCCTCGCTTGCATTTCCTTCCGTATCTACATAGTACTTACAGAAATTCTCTTGTTTGAATGTTAATTCCTTCTCTCTACTCATAACTTTTACAATTAATTCTTGCAAGAAAAAACAATGAAAGAAACTTGACCTACAGGAACAGCTTTGAATGATTGTTCATTCATATGGCCTTATTTCTCCGCCTCCGCAATTTTTTAAATATTGTCTTTTCTCCGCATAGCGAATATTTTCATTAAACCATCCTCAACAGGTATGTAAGACAAAGGTACTATAAAGATATCCCGGTTCACTTATTGCTCTAAATTGTCAAATTCATGTTTCTCGTTAATCAACTCTATTTCAATCTATTTATTGTATTTCACTAAAATCACAAAAATATCGTCGTCACAGGCTGGAGGTTGCAAATGTTGACTATCTGCCGGTTACAACCTGTTTGTCCCCCAGCAATCTCATCTATGTAAGTATAGTACCAGATGTTTTAACCGCAGTCGTATAATAATCCCCTTTCCTTAATTAAGCAGGAAGCAGAGAAGAGTTCTTTCTAAATGTGATATCCCTACTTCATCACATTTAATATCAATTTCTGAATTAAAACAATCAGAATTATTTAATAAAAAAGATAATGTAAACAAGAATAATTTCTTATCACAATTATAAATCTTATATTTTTTTTATACTTTTGCCAAACACAAGTTAATACCAGATTTCTAATAACTATAATATGGAAAAGACAAGAAGAATTTGTATCAATTTCATGGACAGATGTAACATGTCTTGTAATTACTGCTATATTCCTTTCATCAATGAAAAAATAAACTTTTCATTGATGAAAAAAATTATATACAAATGTTCAGAGATAGGAATCCAAATAATTACATTTGGTGGTGGTGATCCATATAATTATATTGAGTTTAGAAATATCATTGATATAGCTTATTCTTTAAATATCCAAATTCATATTGATACTAATGGAATAAATCTTACTTCTGCTGATTATGAACAAATTAACCAAAAAGTTTCAATCTTATCTTTTCCAATTGATGGACCTACTCCTTATTTACATAATTATATAAGAAATTATAACGGAAATCATTTAGAAAAAATTCGTAATCATTTATATGCTCTTTCAGATTCTAAAGCAAAACTTAAAATCAACACAATAGTATCAAAAAAAAATATAGACTTAATTGAAGATATATATCAAAGTATATGTTATCTTAATATTTCAACATGGAGTTTATATCAATTTTGGCCATTACACAATGCACAATTTTACAAAAATGACTTTTTTATAACTGAATTAGAGTTCAACAATTCTATCTCAAAAATAGACATACTAAAACCTGCTTTTTTTATCGAAAAAAACACAATTAATAAAAGATGTTTCGAATCCATATTCTTATCACCAAACGGAAAAATATATATACATAATAAATATGATCCAAACTACTATACATTTTTAGGTGATTTTTTAAACGAAGAAATAACCAACAGCTTAGATTTAAATAGATTAATCAATACAAGAATTGATACAAAACATAGATACAATTTATGAATACTCAATTAAAGAAAATTTTCATTGCAGCTCCTAGTGATGTTAAAGTAGAATTTGGTATTGCACAAAAAGTCATATCAATTCTAAATGCAGTTTATGGAAACATTTTAAATATTCGTTTTGAGATGGATAGAGGAAAAAACGCATCTCCATGCATAGGAAATCCTCAAGAGAAAATACTTCAACAATACAAAATGACTGATTATGATTATTTTATCGGCATACTACACACACGTTTTGGCTCACCTACAAACAGTATCAATAAAAATAATGGAAGTGAGTTTCAATCAGGGACACAACAAGAATTTTATGATGCTTATGATTCATTCAAAAAATATGGTAAACCAGAAATTCTTATTTATCATTCCCAGAAAAAAGTTTCTCCCGGAGTATATCAAGTAAAAGAAGTTCAAGACTTCCTTAATTTACTTTATGCACATGGAGAACATCCTGCATTATATTCGACATTTAGAACATCAAGCGAGTTTGAATCACTATTGATTAAACATCTTGCATACCATATCCAAGAGAAAGAAAAAACAAAAATAATACAAGATGATTCTTTACTCAAAAAGGCAACTAATAATGGATTAAAGAATATTTATTTAGACCTTGACAACAAGGTAAATGATGATTGTTCACACAGGAATAAATTAAAACAGAATTTATTTTTAACCTCAAAAACCGTATTTTTAATGGCATTTACAGGTTATTCTTTTCTGGCTCTTCATGGTAATATTTTCAGAAAAGATTTATTATCATTTTTAAACAATGGAGGTAAAATAAAAATAATTTTAACAGATCCTAAAGGAGATATTGCAAAAAGGATAGCTTACGCAGAAGCAAATATTCAATATAATACAGAAAAGATAAATATTAACTATAGCTACATTAAAAGTTATGAAGACTGTATTGAACAATTTATAGAATTAAAAAAAACTTATGGAGAACAGATTCAGTTAAAACTATCAAATGATATATTAACAGCTACCATTTTAATGTCTGAAAATGAATGTTTTTTTGAACCTTATCTATATTTCTTCCAAGATAAGCATAAAGTTAAAACATTTGAAATAGTTGTAGATAACAAATCAAAATTATACCTGCATATGCATGAGTTATTTCAAACATATTGGGAACATTCCAAAACGATATAGTATTCCAAGTTCCTTTTTTCGTACAATCATCGTTACCCGCTTTGCTGTATGCTTTACCATTTACACAAAAGATAAGAAACAGCATGAATAATGTATTTTTAATAATTATTGATTTTAACATGTACTCTACAAAGATAATATTAAAAAAGATATATTACTTAATTTATCCTTTGATTATCTTTAATCAAACAGCAATATTTTTTCCGTTAATATGTTTACAGTCTGCTTCTACAATACATCTATTACAACCAATATCTCCCAGTCTTATTACCCCAATATTATATTGAAACACTCCCTTAAGCATATACACTTATTCATTGCCGTTAGTTAGATATACTTTAAATTCATAGTGATTGAACTGCCCAGATACACAAAAGACGGTGAGATTAAACTATCCGCCTAAATATTTACATTTAATTCAACACTTTTCTATTCTTGCTATGGATTAAATTATTAAATATTACAGAACAATATTATTCCATAATCAGGCCTATTCCAATTCCAATACACGATAATAGCAGCAATATTATTTTATGAAAAAACAACAAATATGATATTTTACTATTTCTATCTTCTTGTTGTATAATTATTTGAGTTAATTTTTCTCCTGGTTGCAACTGAATTCCTTGTTTGAATTTGCAGAGATCATGTCTTGAAAATAAAGCGACCAAAAAATATTGCAAAATATCAATGACAAGATATACCATCAAGACTCCAAGAAAAAGTACAGATTTAAAGGTAATGATAAACACTCCATCTTTATTGTACATTCCCCACAATAAAGCCATTAATGCAAAAACTATATATCTACAAATATCAGAACATTTCCCTGTTTCTTCTCTATAATTCTTAGATTTATTATCCAATAAATCATTTTTATAAAAAAGTACATTATTTGATTTGTTATCTTCCATTTCTACTTCCTTTTTTACCTTGTTTAGACTTTGCAAGATTTATTCTACATAACTTCTTTACCCGTCTACCAGTCATAGCTTCATCAATAATAAATTTTTCACGCATAATTTCCTTATCTATATTAGTAAGTTTGATTAGATTACTTTTCCTACAGCGATAGATAGTCCTTCCCAATATTATTCTTCTACGACTTAGCCTTGATTTTCCCGCACCAGTACCTACTACTAATACTTTTACATGACCATCCGGACACTTATAACATTGATCATCACTATCCCAAGTCATCATCAAATTACACCCATTAACCCCGCATTTAATACTAGCAGTAGTCCTATTTTTATTTGTAGCCATATTTATTTAAAGTGTTTTGTTAGGCAAAGGTATCAAATTCATTATATAAATAAAATTTATTTCAATGTTATAAAACACTTTAAATCATTTTTTTTATACTCTAATTATCTCATCATTGATACGAAATATGCTATCACTCACAAAGTCGTATATCTTATACATAAGTTCCGGCTCTTCCTTTTTCGGAGAATAAACCATCACTCTTTTACCTGCACCCTTCATCCATCCCGCTTCTGTGTTAGCAGATCGACCGCAAGGGAGAACCATAACACAGACATCCGCCCACTGCATACCATTGAAATCTGAATCAAAACCTTTCTGCGCAATGGGATGATTAAGGGCTTCACGGTATTGATCTGTCTTCCAGTTCTGCCAATTAGGGTCTATATCAGACCATTTGAAACCACCATTCCCATGTGGGGGATTCTTAAAATCATAGACCTCATGTCCTAAATCACGGAGGATATAGACAACGTCCTGTTGAAATACATTTCTCCAACTACTTGCTACATATATTTTTGCCATAATTATTTTTTTACTAATTGATTATCACTATATTTGCTGAATAATTTAAATATCGTGATTATGTATAAAAATAAACTCAGTGCTTAGCGACGTTCTTACCTGTTGGACGTTGCAAAAAGAGCACTTAAAAAAGTCCTTAAATAGGTTGTTGTGGAACTGATTAGATGTTATATCGAATCATTGTTTTAAATTATCGGGCTGCTATCAAAGCAGCCCATTTTATTCATTACTAAATAGTTTTGAGCCTTTTCAGGCTACATCGTTAATACTAATTTCTCCTTTCAAAACTCGTTTTACCTGCCTGTCGATGATCTCTTGAAATTCAATTGCATTCATATTCTTTACATTTATAAATTGGTTTATTAATTTCTTTTCCGTGCCACGAGCACCAATAGTATTGCTGAAATATATTCGGTGGGTGTGTGCAGTATTTACACGTCTCGCATAGGTGAGTTTTGCTCATATCTATTTTGTTATTAATCAATCTGCATCATATTCTACATCAATTATTTTTTCGGACTGATAAGCCACTGGCAATGTCATATCTTTCCGTAACATCCGCCACATATAGGTAATAGCGGTTTCCTCATCATCGGCATATACTTCCCGTATTCCGGAGTATGAACCGTAATAATATCTTATAGTGTATTTATTCATTTCTGTACTGTTATACGTTAATCAAAACCATAAAATTGACCATGCTTATTGAAGCCGGGAACTTCTTTTATTGTAGGACGTTTTTCTGAATGTTGCGCTTTCTCTCGCAAATCGAGAGAAAGTTCGTTAGCTTCTAAAACCATTTTAACCCCTATTTCTACAATTCTTCTGTTTTCACATTCCTTACAATGTGGACTATTGCAATTACATTTAATCTTGTTCATATCTATTCGGGTTTTGAGGGCTATTTTCTAATTGGTAATAATTCAGGATTATTCCTTACTGCTTCTCGGCTCATTATAATAGCTTGAATCGCATGTATATGAAAGCGAATATCATGTATATCATCAGGATGATATTGTTCTAACTTTATAACTGCATTCCATAATTCAGCAGATGCAGTTATTGCATTCTTTTCTTCTTCATTCATATCTTATCTAATTTGAATTATTTCTTTATAACCACAGCCATTGTACTTATACTGGTTCCACTCTCCTTAAACTCACCTGCACCAATTTCAAATACTTGCCCGTGTACTTCATCAATCCATTGGCGGAAGGCAGCACACTTCTTTTCAGAAGCAAATTTCCAATGTGGACTGGTAATGGCTGCAAGAGTACCGCCTTCTTCCAACCGATCATACATAAGCCTTACATGATCTATATCCTGATTGTTTGCGAATGGAGGATTGGCAATTATCTTGCTATAGCTGCCTACACTATCTTTCGCAAAATCTTCCCCAAGTAGTATCACATTGCCCAGCGAATGCAGAAACTCCCTGTTCTCAGGCATCAGTTCATAACATTCCACCATAACGGAAGGACATGCCCGATGAACAGCTTTGATAAGCGCACCACGTCCGGCACTCGGCTCTAACACCGTGTCATCTTCATGTATCCCTCCGGCAAGCATTATCAGCCAGTCTGCAACACTATCCGGAGTTTCAAAGAACTGATATTCCTGTTGAAGATTACAGCGCTTCCCATCTTTGAGGATAGAGAAGACGCGCTCGGCATTGAACGGGAATGTAAAGCCCTGTACTTTCCCACCTTGCCAGGAACCGCCCGCTTCCTCTATCCACTTTTTGGCTTCGGCATAAGATTTCTTATTGAATTGCACTTGTGGAAGCTTGAGGATGTTATTCTCAAGCGTGCAATGCCTCAGTATCTCTTCCACACTCCATTTCTTACCTTCATCGGATTGTTCCCCTTTTTTGTCCATGGGGGCATCAGGGGCGAGCAATGATGATACCTTTGATATGACCTTATTACTCGCGTCCATAAATGCGTTGACGCAGGTAAGCATTTCCATCAGAAAATCGTTATCTACGTGGTCTGTTTCGTCCATAACGGTTAATCCGTCCATCATGTCCTCCAGTCTGTTCAACTGATCAACACTACCACGTAACGTTTTTATTAAAGTCTCTTTTTTGTTCGTCATAACTTTTTTGTAAATAAATTCTTGTTGTGTCCACGCTTCCATGACCTAAAAGATCAGCCAGCTGAATCACATCCTTGTTTTTCTTAAGAAACATCTTCGCGAAGAAGTGCCGGAAAGCATGGGGGTGCATCTTCTTCTTGTCAATGCCGCAGCGATTGCCCCAATCCTTCATACCCTGAGCCAGTCCACGTTGTGTCATGGGGCCAAATCTGCCCACGGCAAAAAGCCCGGTCTTACCGCATTCTTTCGCATAAGCCTTCACTTCTTGCTGTAGCTGTTTTTGAAAGAAAAAGCGACGATACTTGTTACCCTTTCCTTTTAATGTCACTTCTCCGGATATGATGTCTTCCCACGTGAATTGCAGAAACTCCGACAGACGGGCACCGGTTGTACCTAAAACCCTGATAAAAAAGTAATAGTCTTTGTTGGATTTAGTCTTCAAGTATTCCAGTAAACGGTTATATTCGTCCTCTGTAGGAACATTATTTGTGTCCAGCTTACGCTTCATCTTGGGACGCTTGAGCTCGATAGGTTTCTTCATCCACTTGGAAAATCTTTCGATGGCCGTAATCCGTAACCGGATAGTAGCGGGAGCGAATTTTTCCTCCTCAAGCATCTTTATGAATCTCCTGCAATTATCCATATTGACCTCATTCGCATATTCGAAGTATTTCTTCATAGAGGTATGGTATAAATCAACCGTATGCGGGGAATAATCATTATTATCAGTCAGCCATACTATAAAATCATTCAACATCTTCTTGTTCTTCTCTGAAATGGCGTCAAGTTTCTCCAATGGCTTTACTGTCTTTTTCCTGCGGCCATATCCGATTTTAAGATAAGACAATAAATCGCAAATGGCATCAAACATGGCCGGATGCTGAGCGAGCATGTCGGCGTTCTTGCGCTTGTAATCCTGATATCCCCGACGATTGACACTTTCCGCTTTCTCCAAAAAGAGAGATACATACTTGATGTATCTTCCTATGTTGGCGTAGCTCTTTCCGGTAGAACATAGGTAAGAGGTGTAGTCAACTAATATCTTTTGTCTGTCAACATTCATTCTACAAATAATTTTAACTGAGTAGAAAACTCAGGTTTATAAATTCTAAACTTACGATTAAAAAAGCCATCAAAAGCTTTCACTATTTCAGAGATGGTTATATCAGGAATACCTAACAGTTTATCATCAGCAATTATCAGAGACAGAGCTTTATCAAGAGTCATTTTCTTTCCAATATACAGGGAATATACCAGGTACCTACGAGTATATGTTCTGGTTTTGAGTGCTTCTACTTCCTCAGGTGTCGCTATTCTCTTATATAACACTTTATACCAATGTGTCTCAGCAGTACGAGCACGTTTCTGCCTTGGTATCAAATCATAAAGCACTGCAATCTCTTTTTTCTGAATGCACTTATGTTTTTTACGAACACCATACATCACATAAGGAGTGTTCCAATCCGGATGAGTTCTCCGGTACTCAAGTTCTTTCTCCCGATCAATAAGATCTTGCACAAAGTCTTGTTTCATTAACCATTCTTCGAACCAGGCAGCACGTGCCTCTTCTTTATTATAGTAATCTTTACCATTGATATTCACTGGAATACCCATTGTTTCTTATTTTTTGAATTTCTTTTATTATTAACCTCTGACAAGCACATACGGCACCAGGAAGAAAGGGAATGGTAAATTTTTCCGTTTCTGTTAACAAACCTGCCATAAAATCTATTTAAGTAGAAATAATTGCCGCACCGGGTACACATTTTCATTTCACTTCCGAAAGAATCATACATATGATTACGAGGTTTACGATGAATAAGCGTACACCCTCTACATCCAGCATCTTCTCAACGATACCGGCGACAATGCGAAAGGGATTTTACTCCACATTTCGCAAAGTTCCGGCAGTCTATCCGAATTTCTGACCGAATATTACTCATGATTGTTCAATAGTGGATAACAATTCTTTAGCTCGGCTAATCTGCCGACGATTAAGATATGATTGCCAGCATTTATTATACCGGGACCAGCGAAAAGCATTATACTTCAGTTGGTCTCGAATGTCCTCACTTGGAACACCACTGAAGAATAATTGTAAGCGGTTATCTTCTGTATTCTCAACAACACGAACATCATTGATTACGTACTCCTTTGTTTCAGTTTCTTTCAACTTCTTGGCTTTCTCCAAACGCAATTTTGCATCCCTGATTCTTGCATTGTTATTGGTGAGCATATAAGAAGGGAAACCATAACCGTACATAGTAGGTTTTGTAAGTTCAATCGCTTTCTCTTCTGAAAATCCCATTCCCTGCAATTGTTCAACTTTTGCAACTTCATTAAGTTTCTTACTCCGAAGTACTTTATTAGCTGCCTTCATCATGCTTTGAGATTTTTCTAACGCATCTATTTTTTCCTGCAGACGGTCTACTGCATCATCATCTTCAAGATAGATATTGTTATTGTTCTCGGCTGCTTCAGACTTTCGTTCAAAATACTCAGCTTTCTCTTCCAATTTAACGGATTTTCCTATAGCATTCCAAGAGCGATCTAAAAGATTACGATGTGACCTTTCTGAATGATGCCCTACGAGTATAGGCTGCCCTAAAGGGATATGTTCAACCATCTTGTGGCTCTGATTATAAGCTTCAGTCGACTGGCATCTTGCCTTTCCTGCCAGTTCTCTGTATCTATCAGCTCTGGCCTCTTGTTTTTCTTTTCTGTTCATAATTTTACATTACTTTGGTTTGACTTATATAAAACTGAAAGACCACAGCTACTTTACCGTGGTCTTATTATTAAATAATTTCGGTTCACCGGTAGGAACCAGGTCATCAAACAGACCGGGAACACGGGGAATTAATGCTTCATATTCCTCACGAAAAAACTCAGTTTTCGTACGCCCCTGTTTTTTACCCTTCCTGGTATGTACATCAAAAGTATAGGGAGGAATAGGTATAGGGTAACGCCTAACATCCTCTATCCATTTCTCTATGTCCACATCTCTTCTGTCATAAATGAAGTTCTGCAAATGATCTGCATCCCGGTTTTTCCTACATTCACAAAGAAGAATAACCGCTTTGCTGACAAATATCCGCCCCTTGGGTTCAGTAGCATTCTTGTTTACCAATTCATGACCTTGCCACAATGCTTCTATCTCTTTTGTTATGATACCGAAGCAATCTTCTGCACTTATGGTATATAAACGCTTCCACACATAGTCGCGGTATCCACTCGCCCATAATTCCAATGCAAAAAAGCCGGCTACCCCGGTATCGGCTCGCCGGATCGCTTTTTGCATTGCAGAACTCACCTCGAAGAAATCATATCCGCAAATTGTTCTAATAATCATAATTTTGATTTAATAATTTGATTTTAAATTGATTACATCAGTAAATTTAGCTAAAAAAGGCGGATATAGCAAACAGATTGAACGCCATTTAAACGCCTTTTTACAAGTTATTAGAATTTGAATTTGCAGGATATATTATACTGTACAAGCTGCTTTGTCTTGTCCTTTCCGTTGTTAGTAGCACTCTTCAGGAGAATGCTATCACCAAAACTTTTCTTGATGAAAAGAATGGATCTACGCTCCTCTTCTTGGTTCCTAATTGAGGAAAGGCCACCGGCATTTATGAAAGTATTCTTTTGCTCAAAGTTATACCGTAAATCGGTCAATATCCGGCGCTCTTTATACTTCATGTAACAGGATATCCAAAAATCTTCTTTTAAACGGATTTCCTCATTCCACCAGGTATTTTTATTGTAAATTACTCCATAGCTGCAACCGGTTATCATTTTTGAGAGAGAAAGAAAAGCTGATTCGTCATACATCACAGGTGATATCCGGGAAGTGAAACCAAAGAGATGAACATCCATCATACTGGCCATCTCAAATAATGACTGAACGATATTAGTGATTCTATCCTTATCTTTCACACGCCCCGGTTCTCCCTTTTCGGCACAGATAGCTTTACAGGCGTGCACATCATCGTCTATCATGAAGAGTTCACCAAAATATTTCGCCATCCAGTTACGTTTAGGTATAAGACCGATTATATCGTCTGGGTGCGTTACGATCTCACATTCCGGATTAAACTGCTGATATAAGTCTGCCTGACTCTCAGCAACACAAATAATAGGATCATTCACCAATTTTTTAGCGAACACCCTGTCATGGCGCTTATGACTTGGTATTACTATTTTGCAGGGCATGACGGACGTCTTTTATATCAACAACATTACTCTTACTTATTTTCCCAGTTTTATAGGACTTCATGTGCTGCATATCCAGTCTTTCACGAAGCCAGTTACTATCAACTTCATTACTTGAGGTAATGATGAATAGTTCATGCTTTTCATCATATTTGGGAATAAGAGGATAGATAGCTGTATCATCTGTGATCGTATCAAACCGCTCTTTAAATTCGTCCTCTTTCTTTTCAGGACTAAACTCGATCCCCCATTCCTGAAGTTCAGACTTATTCCACTCATTTTCCATAACATCCATATCATTCTCACCAAAATTGACATTATCCTTTGTAGCATACTCTCTAAGCTTCTTCACTGGAGTATCAGATGGCAAAACCTTACATGGAAGTTCTTTGTATCCAAGTTCCTTACAAGCACGTAAACGGAGATTGCCACAAACAACAATATACCGGCCATCATTATAGGGAAATATTATAAGCTCTCTAAGTTCAAGCATTTCAGGCGAATCCTGAATACTTTTCTTCATCGCTTCAAAGCGATAATCACGGAAAAAGCGCGGATTTTTCGGTAATCCCTTGAGCTGCCCCTTATTAAAATCAAGTAGGCATACTTGAATTGTCTCTGTCATAACCAACTATATTAAAATCAACAACACTAACAGTCAGCCGGCAGACTCGAATTATCTCTGCCATAACCAACTATATTAAAATCAACAACACTAACAGTCAGCAACAACACCTTAATCACCTCTCTGACTCCTCAGAGAGCAAATCTATTGCTCTCTTAATTTCCCCCTCAATATCCTTACATCCGTAATGTTTTAGGAAGGCAACGGTAACTAATATAATGTCAGCAGCTCTCTTTTTATATTCCGGATGACGTTTTATATCATCGCACGGTAATTCTGATAGTTCATCAAACTTCCTCCAAGCAGCAGATATTTTTAAACTGAAAGCCTTTTTGGAGGTGTTATCATTCAGATGAAAGCGGCGCTCTATTATTTTCGAAATCTTAGGAGCCAACTTATTCAATGTTATCATAAATGATTAGGTTAAATTGTTAGACTAATAATAATCTCACTCTGTTTTATACAGGCTGGTCCCTTATGTGGAACCTGTAAATGATTCTTTTGTACACACGCATGATAATTAGAGTTTTTCTTGTAACTTTTCCATTGCTTCGGTTGCACAAAGCAATGCGTAATTACTATCAACAGAAATATACGTTTGAATTGTAAACCAAAGCCCTAATATCCTCACTTGCAAAAAATAAGCAGTTTGGAAATTCCTTGCCTGAAATTGCCCTTCTAAACACATATACTTAGAAAGACTAAAGTAAATAGCATCTACTTTTTTAATTCTTAATTTTTTCATTCTATACTTTTGGGGATGAATATATTTTTTACTGGCCATAGAAGTATTATCAAAACTCACTAAATTCATGAAAGACCTTAAAGAGTTTTTTATCTGCCAGCATACAATTATTTATTTAGAGGGTCCGTAGTATCCAAATATTTCCTATATTCCAATTCTGTTTTAGCAAGATTAATAAGAGTATTGACACCTTGAAAAACCTGTTTCGCTTGATTTACTTTATTAGGATCTTCTTTCACGTCCTTTATTTGTTGAAGAACCAAGTTCCTCATATCTTGCAAAATGGTAGGATTCACGGTAGACACCTTATTCAACCGCTCATTCGCCAATATGACAACAGTGCTTGTTATTGATCGGAAACGATTCAACTTCGAAGCTAAATCAAATATACTAAATATTAGTACTTTGCCATTGTTCAAGTATATTTCAACTTCGGTACCATCATCACCGGTACCATCACAATAGTTGAGAATTACAATTTCTTCATTCTGATAAAGGAATGGTTTATTAACCATCTCTTTTAATCTATCTATTGCATTATCACTCATGATTTATTCTTTTTTGTTGCTTTATTAATCTGTCTATTCAAAGCTCCTTTCAGCTTAATTAGGTACTGAACATCTTCCGGGTACCGGGCATACATAGAATTTTCATTTTTTAGTTGTTCCGAGCGACTAATCATGTAAAGGTTCTCAATAGAAGCATTCTGTCTATTGCCATCTTTGAACTGAATATTGTAGCCAGAAGGAATTTCACCATTATATTCAACCCATACGAGCCGATGTTTCGGCTCAAAGACATTCGGTTCAGCAGTTTTCACTTCAATATAACCGTCACGGGTTATACGTTCATAACCAACCGGCTTATGATTCTTTGGAATGTGTCCTTTCCGGAAACGTGTAGCCTTAGTTTTTTCAATTTGGGCATCAGACATATATTCTGTTTGCTTACGTCCCTTATTCATTGGTTGATGTCCTTTGGGGAAGAAACCCTTTGAGGAATGTTCAAATAAGAACTTTGCCGACTTTCTCAATTTTAGTTTAAAAGCCATACCAGCAACTGCACTTTCAGTTGAACCAAGCATCGAAGCTATTTCAAGATTGGTATGATCGGGATAAAGGGATATCAGTTTTTGCCTTTTATCAGGACTCCACACTCTCACGTTCAGCGAACGTTTTAATTTACGAATTAAGGCTTTCGCTTTAATAGCTTCAGGCGTTTTACCAAGGCGGGCAGCAAGCTCTTTTAAATCAGCAGTTGGATACTCGTTATCAAGTACAGCGAGTTGTTCATTAGTCCAAGTTTTCATAAGCATGTCAATAAAGAGAGGAAGCCGTCAGGCTTCCTCTGTATTATCGTTATCAAGATCCTCAAGTTGCTTTTTGAGCTTCTTTTCTTTCTTGTCAAATGAATCTGCTAATTTCTTGGTTAGCTTATTAAATTCGTCTGGTTATTGTTCCATAAACAGAATATTTTGGCATTTACGTAAGTGCTCATAGAAATTCACATTATTAGATGATAAGCATTCAGCTATAAAAGCTCTGTACCACTGAAATCTATCAATTTTATTATCCTTAACATAATTCACGAAGTCACTTTCTTTTCCATACTTTTCCAGACCAATCTTTTTCAGATAATCACTATTGCAACTATTAAGAATCAATACATCAAAAACCGTTTGTTCATCAATGGATAGGACTTCTTTACGCTCATAGTAAGACTTATTTTGTGCCCATTTACGCATCTCTTCAGCAGCTTTCTCTTTGACTATATCCTTTGCTCTTTTTAGTTGGTTATTTATATTTTCCCTCGCTATCTCTTTAGGATCTGCAACGGCAACAGTACTGGAAGCAAGCTCTTTCTTCGTATAGTAGAATTTCACTTCAAATTCCGGATAATAATAGCCAAAGAATGAGATACATCGATAAACATCACCATCATCAAGCATTTTTAAAGTACGCTCATCATCAGCATCATAATAACATGAATATCTAAATACTTCATCCGGATTGACCACTGTAAACCCAAGCTGTTTAACAGCGTCTAAAGTACTTTCATACTGCTTCTTTCTTTCATCACTCCAATAAGAATCGGCTTTTGCCACAATCACTGTTTTTCCGAATGAAAGAGGTTCACCTACCTTTACAAGATTTTCACTTTCAAGCAGAATCTTCCGAACTACATACGCAATCCGCTTTTTATTAAAACAAGTAGCATTAATACACCGGGCGTCTTTATTGTTCATCTCATAGAATAGACAACCATGATTACAGGTATTAGATTCACATTGAGAACATGGTTTAAATTCTCCATTTTCCCAATTATCAGCGTCCTCTTCAATCCAATCGGCTTTTTTAAGTTCCATAAAAGAATTACTCACATAATCCCGAATCATAGCGGTCGTGCATTGTTCATCTTCTTCCTCATGAAACTCTTTTTGAGTTTCTTCGTCAAGTTTTGAAAGAATCATTGCACCGGATAATGGGATATCTCCATTTCTTACACGTTCTTTCAGTTCCGGAATAAGACTATTTAGCTTTATACGATCAAAGACAAAACGAGCAGACTTTCCAAATTTAAGGGCAATATCCTCATAACTACGCCCTCTCTCTGACAGCTGCGCAAAAGCAAAAGCTTCTTCGATGGGATCGACATCTTTTCTTTGAAGATTCTCAGTAATCATTGCATCGAAAGCCTCGTCATCTGTCATCTCTCTGACAATGCAAGAAATTGTTTGAAACCTTTCTGACTTTTTACGATGTGCCTTGATTTTAGCAGTATTCTCTTCATCTTCCTTTGCTTTCAAGAGTGATACAGCACGGAAGCGGCGCTCACCGCAAACAATTTCATACGAACAGGGGATTGTTGTGACATCTCCTGTTTCCAAGTCAGTAAAGTCCTCGGATTTAGCTACCCTAACGGTTATAGGTTGCAATAAGCCTTGTTTCTCAATGTTATTTGCAAGCTCTTTCAGAGCTGCTTCATCAAAAGTCTTTCTCGGATTCAAAGGAGAAGGACTGATAAGGTCAATTCTAATGTTTTGTACTTCCATAATTTAATTATATTGGTTTGACTTTTAATTTATTACATCAGTAAAGTTATCGTAAAATGACAAGTTATGCAAACAGAAACTCCGCCATTTTAACGCCATTTTCATTCGGGCTTATTCCGTATTTGAATGAAGCCGCGTCTTTCCGTTTCTCGAAGAAGTTCTAAATCTTCTTCCCGTATTTCAGCAGGAGTTTCACCGTTCACACTTCGATAAGTTCCAATACCGAAACGATCTCTGATACGAGCAACCTTATCCGGGTCTTTAGTAACCCAGTAAATTGTGACTTTCATAGCAACTATATTCTACGGCTCTCGCCACATAAAGGGAGAACATTAAACGTCTTGAAACGATCTACTAATCTTGGTCCGAAACGTTTCTTAAATTCGTCTATACCAAGATTCGAAGTTATATGATACTTCTTACCGTATTGTTGAAAAATCTCATACCGGGCATAAAGAAATTCATCAATAACAGAATCAAGACTGGTACCATACGATTTTTGATTCTCCGTTTCCAGGCCGATATCGTTCAAGCAGATGTTAAAGGGATTTGGTTTAAATCCTTTGGATTGATTTTCATTGTAAGTGTACAAGTCAATGTGCCCATGAATTTTATAATAGTTCATCATTTGAGTAACAGACAAATTTTCAAAAGCATTCGGATTACAAGTGAGCTTCAGATAATCGGAAAAAATCTGCATTAACATTGTTTTCCCGGTACCAGGTTCACCAATAAGCAAAAGATTCTTATGAACCTTATAATCCTCTTCAGGAAACACATTTTGAGCATACCTGCATCCATTGAAGTAATACAGAAGAAACTGAATTAGTGTAGAGTTGTTGTCATCAACATCAAACTTTCTAAACTCCCGTTCTGTATAATCCGCGCCAAGGTTAGAAATTAAACTCCAATGGCTGTAATACTCTTGTGTGTCGGTCAAGTCATACTCAGAAACGTCCAGAATACTTGCCTTGTGCCTTTGTATCAGATTCTCTATTTGTCGAAGCGTCAGCTTGCGCTTGCCGGCTTCCTTCTCCATCAAACTTTGAAGCTGGTTTGATAGATCCTTTTCCTCTTCCGTCATGGTCTACTAATTCATTTTTACGCTCTTCACGTACATGATCCAATATCCAAAGGTTAGCCTTGGATTCCCAACGCTCAATTTTCACCCCATTAGCATTTTTCCACCCTATCGAATCAAAATGATTGAAAAATATCTCTGCATGTTCGTGCCAATCAGATAACCGTTCAGGTGCATTTTGACTGATAAAGTATTGAATAACGTCATCAAGCGTAGGATTTATTAATTCTTTCGCAATCCTTTTAGGTTTCTCAAGTTTAGGAACCGGAAAAAGCTCGCCAGAGTTGCTTTCTTTCTTACCCCCTTTAGGGGGTTCTTTCTTTGTCTTAGTCTCTGTCTTATATTCTTCTTTAGGGGGTATGGGGGATCTTTCTTGTAAAGGTGTCCCTAAAGGGTGACCTAAAGGTATCCCTAAAGGTTGCCGTAAAGGTGGTATATTTTGCATACCTTTTTGTACACCTTTTATCGAATACGTTGATTTATTGCCTCTTCCATTGCCTTGTTTACATTCAATAAGACCTGCTTGAACTAATCTATTTCTGGCAGACTTGAATACTTTCACTGACACTCCCACGTCAGATGACACCTTTGTATCACTACGTGTCCAGTTATCCTCCCAGCCTAAACGATTCGCAATTTTTAGCAAGTAAAAATAAAGCCTCGTTTCACAGCAGGAAAATTGCCAACCTTCATCAAGTTCCCAAAATCTATTGATAAGTTCAATATAGGTCATATCAATTTATAATAATTCCGTAAGACATCATTTATGTAAGGCTGAGGATCGGCCCTCAAATAATTGCAGACACTATTTATGAACTCAATCAATCCATGACAAACGGCATATTCACTACCATATTTTTCAACTAACCCTTGCCACTCCTTCTGTGCTGATGATTGTATCCCGCCGCCCTTTCCTTTTATGCGAGGCGTTTTCATCTCAATACAGAGACTACATTTACCACCTCGAGGGAAAAGAAGAATTAAATCGGCAACTCCGGCAATTGCGCCTTCATATTTCCGCATAAAACCACTTTTCTTAGTTCGCGCACCACCATTGGGTATAGCAAACAATAATCCGGCAACATTGGGAAATGTGTTCCTAAACCATTCAACGCATATATGCTGAATCTTAGTTTCAGAATACTTAGCTTCCAGTTTCTTAATATCTTCTTCAGTCATTTTTCTTGTTTTTTGAGATCGTATGACATTCATTGAGAAGATCTACAATCTGTTTACACCTGTTCCGGCAACCGATAAAGGATATGATTGTAACCCATTCCGGCCCGAACAGCATTTCTTTTTTATATTCCTGAATATGAGTGTTACCTCCGTTCACTATTAATCGGAATGGTTTCATAATTTATCCCTGAATAAGTCCATTGCAAGATTTACCATATTCTCCTCGACCTGATCATCGGTGCCAGTCACGCCATTTGCTATATTCTTTTTAGTTTGAATGACATCATACATATATTTGTCAATGGTATCTTTACCTAAGAAATAATAGCAATTCACATTGTTCTTTTGCCCATTTCGGTGTGCCCGGTCCTCTGCCTGTTCGCAATCACTGAAAGTCCAGGGAAATTCAATAAAAGCAACCCGGCTTGAAGCTGTAAGAGTTAGTCCGGTACCACCCGATTTATAATTCAAGATGATTAATTTACAATCCGGATTATTTTGGAAGGAGTCTACAGCAAATTGCTTCTGACTGATATTGTCAGAGCCAGTAACGGTAACAGCATTCGGAAACTCCTTCTTCAGCTCTGCAATAACCTCTTTCAGATAGCCAAATACGATAAGCTTCTCACCACCATCTATAACATCATGAATGAATTCAGATACAGCCTTAATTTTCCCACGTGCAGATATTTGTTTGAGAAGCCCCATCTTCACCATCACGGCACCATTCATAGACCGTTGTACCTGTGAATCAGATGCGTTCTTGTATTGTTTAAGATACTTCACTATATCGGACTCTGCATTTTGATATTCCTTCATGTTCGTAATATCAATCTGCAAGTACTGACGTGTTTTGTCCGGAAGCTGAGTGAGTACTTTAGATTTTTCACGCCTGAAGAAGCAATAGTTCCAAAGTCTCCAGTTCAGTTCTTTTACATTAGATGCTTGCTTTGGGCCATCACAGTATCTCTCAACGAAACGACTATACCCTCCGAAATCCTCCAAACGCCCAAGTATTTTGAGCTGTTGTATAAGGTCTGTATTATTGTTCACAACAGGAGTACCGGTAAGTGCAAGTACAAATCTTTTCCCTTTGCAAATACCCTCTACAAATTTCCCTTGCTGGGTTTTGCCGGATTTGCATTTATGGGATTCATCAATTATGACAGACTTGAACAGATTAACACGTTCATCGAACAGAATACCCTTCATCGTCAATTTACCACCTTCACTCACACGCTTTACAAAGAACTTCTTAAGTGATTCGTAATTAGTAATAAACACCTCACACAAAGGGCTTCCATCAGCCTTCTTGCAATCATAAAAAGAATGCCAGGTCTGCCGGTTACTGTCATCAAGTATAATAGCACTAAGCCCGGCAAATTTCTTGAATTCACGCTGCCAATTCACTTTCAGAGCAGCCGGGCAAACAACTAACGTAGGAAATGATTCACCATAGATTACAGCTTCCCGGTGCGCTTTGACAACAGTGCAAATTGCCTGTAATGTCTTGCCTAATCCCGGTTGATCACCGAGTATACACCGTTTTTTTTCTACGGCGTACTGTACGCCCTCCAACTGATATTGATATGGTTGCAGCAACATGTAATGTTCTCCCACAAAAGGCTTCATGTCCGGTAAATCATAATTTATGTCTTCCGTGACCTCCCTCTGCTTAACAACAGAGCAGAATTGCATGTGTACGGCCCACTGGGCAAATCTTCCCACATACCAGGCGGCATCTTTCCCGAATGGATAACGTGAATCATTAATACTAACAAGCCACGCCCGGTCAGTACCGTCGTAGCGTGGCTTGCTTGGTATCGTTTTTATGACCTCAACCAATTTAGGATGATACTCGAACTGAATCCGGTATAGATTAGGGGTTTTAGTCACATAGATAGGTTTCATGAAGCAGGTTCTAATACAAATTCTTCGTGTTCAACAGTAGAGTATTCACCTTCTCCATCCTCTTCTTCGTCCGTTCCATCTGTTTTATCAAAAGGATCCTCACCTTCCTTAAACTCAAACTCTCTCTGTATCTCAGAGCATTTGTTTTCAGTAACATACAACTCGGCTTCATAGAGGAATTTATGTACAGCATCCCGGAAATCCTCACAGTGTACATATTGCTCGTTGTCCGGGTCAAATCCAATACCAGGAGAACAAATATTGAGTACTTTATTCGTCATCAACGTTCTCTTTGCAGTCAGCACGCATACTTCAAAAGAAGAATCACCGCCAATACTGACACCGGTAACATCAAACTTTTTAAAAAAACTCATCTTCAAGACAGGATGCAGGACGTTCCCAGTTTATATAACCGGATTCTTTTTGTTCCGTAATCTCAACCATAAATGGTATAAGATTCTGAAGCGCATTTTTTAAATCAACATGAACAGGGTTTATGCCTCTAAATACAATGTCATTGCCTTCCAAATCGGCATAAGAGACCTCTAAACAACCCTTCTTGGTCATTTTAGCTTTTGAAATCCTTAAACTCATTATTCAATAAATTAAATAGTTATACTTACCTATGTTGATACTCACTGATAAACTCGTGATAATATTTATCAGCAGGTAATGGTAGGTTTATTCCGAATTCAGCAGCAGCATCAGCCTGAACCTTATCCATGAAATTTTTCATCTGGATCGTATTAAGTTTCGATGTACTGCCTACGACAGATATGGCATGGCCACTCACACAGATTTGGCGGGTAAGGAACTTCCTGCAGTAGAAATCATGTATATCTAACTTGTCTGTACCGGTTTCCTTTTCGATGCAAGAAAACCACAACCACATCAATGCATTTTGTGACAGTGTCCTCGGCTCAACTTTTCTCTTTATACTAATAGTATAAATACCATTTTTAAGCGTAGAACAGAGATAGTCAAACGATTTATCCATAGTGACTACCCCGTCTTTTTTTGTTAGAATAGCATCTGCCATAATTTAAAAAGGAAGATCAGGTAAAGGTACTGAATCTTGCTGATACGAAGAAGACTGGTATGTAGGCTTTGGAGCAGGAGACTGGTAACTCGATGTGGGCTGTTGCACAGGAGCGAGAATCGGAGCAGGAGCAGCCGGCTGTTGAAGCTTTGGAGTGAGCATTTCCATATAATCGACAAAAACCTCTGCAATATAATACTTTACTCCATTTTTATCATAACTACGTGTTCGCAATTTCCCTTCCAGGTATAACTTATCTCCTTTATGTATATACCTTTCCGCAAGCTCAGCGGTTTTATTCCACATTATTACATTATGCCATTCGGTACGCTCAGGAACCTGAGTTCCGTTTGCAAGTGTATAGCCTTTATCAGTAGTGGCAAAAGTAAACGAGGCAACTTTAGCCCCCCCGTCTAACGCTCTTACATCGGGATCTTTGCCAACTCGCCCGATTAACATGATTTTGTTCAAACTCATTTGTCTTCCTCCCTTATGGTTACGCGAATACTATCCGCCTTGGTTGTGGACTTTACATATTTAGAATAAAGTTCCGGATGCTCCTCTTGAAATTTCTTTGAATCGAAACTCTTACTCTGTGAAGATGGAGTGTAACTAACACGCAATCTTCCGGCATCCCAAGATTTGACGCCATTCTCTCTCATAGCCGTTTTCAACTTCTCCTTATACCCTTTCTGAATTTCGGATAGACTGGAAAGCTCTTCCTCAATTCCGACTATGGTATTTACAAGCTGCATTGGGATCAGTAATTTATCATCAGCAGGAACAAGAGCATTAGATTGGTATTGTTCACCTTTTATTTCGCACTCAAGTAACTTCTTGACTTCAGAATCGGGTTTACGCTCAATCTCAACCAACTCGGATTTATCACCTCGCAGCCAAATACCAAACAGCTTATCAACTTTTATTAGCGGATTCTGAAGTTCAAATAAATAAGCATAGATTGACAACTGCCAGCTCAGGTATTCTAAATCCAAATTAGCAGTAGTTTTGATATCTCCAAGAGAAATTCGTTCATCCTTTTCCCATACACAATCTATATTCGATGCAAAATGCTCATTGTCTGAAACAGTGTACTCGTTGGCAAATGCTTTATAACCGGCATTCGTTCGCTCTTTCAAATAGTTTTCAGCCTCAATACTCTCAGGTGTGAATCCTGTAGAATCGACAAACTGGCATTGTGCATGAATACGACTACCTTTTTCGGCAGCCCTCTTCAATATAAACTCAGGAATATCTTTATATTTATTCGGGAACAGCTGCCGACTTATCATTCCTGTTATTCCCTGCAACAGTTTGTCACCTAAAAGGTACGTGTGGTTCTCTTCATTAAAAACCACAGCAGATTTAACTAATTCTATCATTGCTTCTCATTGTTTGGGTGGGTAAGATCTTCCCATCTCCATTGTTATATTTCTAAACTCGTTATTATTTTGCATGGCCGGGTGTTTAGCCCAAACTCTTTCAAGTTCTTCCCTGCTTTTTACAGAGGTCATTTCATAAATTGCCCTATCCAGGTCAGCACCAGTGAAAACAGTACCCGAACCTTTGGTTTCAGTTTTTGTATTGGGTCTCTCATCTACTTTTTCTTTCGTCTGACCGAAAGTATAACGCACACGTCCTTTGTCATCTGAAATAGCAATACCGGTTATTTCTTTTTGCTGATTGTAAACAATCTCCTTTACTTTAAGCTTAGTATATAAACCATAAGAGCCCGATTTACTTGAATATATCTCGCTTTTGTCCAGTTTAATCCAAATGAAAGGCCCAGTATAAAGTTCCCGACCTATACCCCAATTGAACCCCGCACGCTTAAAAGCGTCTGAAGCCTGACCTTTCTCTTTTTCCGTATTGGACTCAGTACCTACATCCTGCTTTGAGACCCACTCTTTTTTATCATTATCCCAAATGGATAGCGTACAGAACAAATTGCCATTTACGACATCGTGGGTACGTTTCCAATTCATAGGACCGAATACCTCATCAAGCAATCGCATGTCCACCCTCGCATCTTTGTAAAGCAACAGAGAGCAACCGGAGCCATCACTCTTCATACTTCCAACTCTGCATTCAATCTCAGATGCCAAAAGAGGTCTGATAGAATTGAGTTTGTTTTCTACAGATTGCAGAACTACTGGTTCAACTTTTTTACTTGCAGCCATAATTCTTTTTGTTATTGGTTTGACTTTTAGTTTATTACATCAGTAAAGTTATCGTTAAATGACGAAGTTAGCAAACGGAAACTTCGCCATTTTAGCGCCATTTTTATAATGGGTAATATGGAGTTCTTGGTTCTCTCCTATTACTCAAGTCAAGTGTGCGATAGTCGTTCAGAAGCTGCTTACTGAAATTAATTACACGTAAGCATGTGATTTCTGAAAACATCCCAATATGGGTATAATCAGAAGGTAGATCAAGCATTCTTGAAAGCCATGCGTAAGCTTCAGTTCTTTTCATGTAACCAAGCTCCCAAATCTTATCGAAATACTCGTGAGCTTGATGCTTCATTTTACGAAGTGGCTTTCGTGCAACTCTTCCTAAAGCTCTATTAGTACCCTTGTGAACTCCTACATATGCATCACATCCAGAACACAAATAGATCATTCCGTATGACCTTCGATAAACAACAGAACTATCGACAAACTCTGTTGGATTACCGCAATATGGACATATCTTCCCAGCGATAATTAGTTTTTGTCTTTCGGTTAATTCCATAATAATACATTAATTGTGGACGGTAGAGGAATCGAACCCCTCCCACTCGTTTTGAATTGGTTGCGCAACACGAAGCTCTAACCGATAAGCTAACCGTCCGAGGAAAGATGTACTATCCTCACGAACCGTACACCTTGAATTAAAACACAAATACAAAACTACATGATACTATTAATCACCTTCATGGGTTTGCGAAGTAGAAAGGAGTCGAACCTCTAACCTTTGCAACAGGATTTTTCGTTTCAGTGTCTGATTGTGCATATGTGGGGATTAAATAGTTTGATTTTCCCACTCGTGATGCTATTCGTGCATTGTCACCACTGAAACTAAGCGTCTACCATTCCGCCACTACTTCATTTCGTTGCCAGCCGCTGCTGGCAACTTTGATTGATTTGATTAAAATATTAACCTTTGATTGATTTCACCCTCACGGGCTACTTGTGCCAAGAGACGGATTCGAACCGCCGACCTCTGCTTGTGGTGCTCTCCCGTTGAGCTAAGAGTATTTCTTGAGAGACTCGAACTCCCAACCTTCCACCACACACAGCGCTCTATCCACTGAGCTATCCAAGCAAATGCCCGGATTTTTATTCCGGGCTAATCTAATCACAAACGTTAAAATCATCCTCACGGACTTTCGTGCAAGTCCCGGCATCGAACCGAGAAGAAAGCCACTTTCCAGAAAACTAACACCTAAACAAAAACTATATGGGAAACGACCTATTATAAAACTGGAAAGCCCTTATCTTGCATCCTTGAATACTATTCCTTTTTAGAAATTTTCTCCTCGTATATACCTCGGAACACATACATAAGAAATACCATTATAATGATGATCACAGAAGCTGTATACTCTTTATAACTGGCATTTATGCCATCCCCTAACCAAATTGCCGCCCAAATGCCAACAATAGAAACTACATTTTGAGAAATTCTTAATGCTTTCATCTCTTAGATTTTTTGCTACGTTTACTTTTCTTGTTTGAGCACTTGCAATGCAGCAACACCTGAGCTGCATTGCAACGCCACTTCCCATTTTGTTTATTGACAGGTTTATCGCTATCAATTTTACCTGCCTCAATAAGACTGATCAACTTCTTTTCACCCCCTACTATATATGCTGATTTATCTTTTCCAAATGCCTCTGATGACATTATACGGAGTATATTATCAAGCAAAATCATAGCCATTCCAGGTGTGATAATATATCCGCGAAGAATGGATATATTATCGCTTTCTTGTAACAGTGACGATCCCATTATTTTGATCTGATTTAATCCCCCACTTTTTGTCCGGCTCTTTATCCTTCAATCTATATGATATCAGATTGAGTATGTAGGCACGGCTGGAAATAGGGAAAATTTCTTCTGCATCTTTCTCCATTTCACGGATGATGCACATAATGCTTTTCTTTTTTTCTTCCATATTGATTATTAATTGATTAATAGTTTCCTCCGATTCAAGACTATTCGCTAATGGCCAAGAACCGGAGGATTTTCTTATTTTTGAAGTGTCTAATTAAAAAAATAAGAAATATGAATAATGAAGAAAAAGTAGTTTCAAACTACAAAGAAACTTTAGAGAAAAAAATTGAATAGTCTTTCAGACTCCAAAGTAATCTACTGACAATTGCATCCGCTACTTTCGCTGTACTGGTTTCTTTAAGCAATCTTTCAACAAACAACGATTGCAGTCGAATTTTACTATTGGTGGTAGTATGTTCAAACGCACTATCCATCCTTTTTTCGTGTATAACCATATACGAGAATCGAGCAATGAGCAACGTGATGATACGCAACGCTCAAAAACAGGTAGAAGAATATATCCTCTATAGCTTATACAATTCCAAAATGACCGCAACGCCAGCCGTACCACGCAAGAAGTTCTTCGCAGCTTGTGAATCAATTTCCTACACTTCATTTTTACTCTTTTTATTAATTTGACGATTTACGCAATTCACAAAATTTTCATTTAACTTGAAGTGATAGGCGGACTCGAACCGCCGACCTCATGCATATTAAGACATGCGCTCTAACCAACTGAGCTACACCACCTGCTATATCTATTTTTTTTAACTCACATAACTCTTAAAGCAAATACCACGATTTGCCGACATAAATATGCCTAACTGTTTTATTTTTACAACGATATGGTTCTGACCTTTAACCACAGCATTATATCGTTGTCAAGTTATGCCTATTTACGTAGTCCGCTTTCAGCAGAGGATAACTTGCAACCTCTATTTTTACCAATATGTCAAAGAACTCTTCTCTGTGTTCCCAGCCTCCCTTCAAGGGCAGGCTCACTGGCCGGGCTGGGTGCCGGTTAACCGGCTATCTTGGTTTGACTTAGTGAGGTCAATCTTTGCCCATTCGTGCAAGCATCCGATCACATAGTTTGTAGTTGCGTTCTAAATAGGCTTCCTGAGAATTCAAATCTCTATCAAACAGTTCCTCTGATATCGCTTTTAATTTTTCAATGATCTCTATCCGTCTTTCCTCACTGTCATCAAAGCTCAAGATATCAGCCAGCCCCTCAACTACACCGGAAATGGATGCAAGGCTCATGCCTTTTAATCTATTTGTGAATTCTTCCATGATTGATTTGATTTTGATTGATTACTTTGTCACATACCCCATTGCAAGATTTCCGCAAGGATCACTGTACAGGCTTGAAAGAGATAAATTCTTCTTTGGAAAAATAGATGTAGTACTTTCGCGAAATCTTATCTCTGCCTTATATTCATCCATTTTCAAGTGAGCATCTATCCAAGCTGTTTTAAGAGCAGACTTAAAAGAATAGCCGTAATTGCGAACATAGACCCAAGTTCTTTGGATGATAGCTCTAAAATTATACTTGCCATCAACGATAAGTCTATAATCTCTTTTCTTAGAGTTACTTTTCTCTGTTTTCGGTTGGATACTTGCTTTTTTATTCATACTTTTGGAGTATTGATTGATTGATGATGCAAATATAATCCATATTTGGATATTTTGCAATCTAAAAACTAACTAATTATCCATATTTGGATATATTAACTTTTGATTGATTTGTTATGATTGAAAGAATTAAAGCCATTATTATCCATTACAAGCTCACAGACAGAGCTTTCGCATTACAATGTGGAATCAAGCAAAACACATTGAGTAGACAACTTAGTGGAGTTAGTGAAATAAGTACGTCCACTATATTATCAATATTGGATAAGTTTGAAGATATTTCATCAGAGTGGTTACTTCGAGGAAAAGGAGAAATGTTATTATCAGCAATCAAGCCAGACGCCAATATCGAACGCATGGAGCGCTTAGTAGATACGATAGCCACCCTTCAAGGTACAATCAACGAACAGATGAAGACTATTCAGCTTCTATCTGAAGAAAATAAGAGACTGAAAGGAGAATTGACATTACTTAAAAATGAACGAAACATTAGCTAATTATATAATTCATTGTTCTTTTATATTATGAACGAAATAAAATTAAAAACCATTAGAATTCCTGTATTTAGAACAAAAATAGAGGAAGAAGAACTACAACTCTTTGATATTAACAAAGAAGATATGGTCAGATTCGTTTGTGAAAAAATCAATAACTATAATTGCTCCAATATTAATAAAATTATATTAGAAAACAATGGAAAGAATTACACTCACGAAATAGTAAAACTTACAGCGCAGAAAAAAAACATGCATGGTAGTCCTGTAGTATTTATTCAAATGAGTGCCCATAAAACGAATTTAGGTGATGGATATATTGAGACATCTCAAAAAATCCCAATGACAAAAGATGTAAAAATAGGTAGCGATCATCACTATGTAATTATGTACCCAATGGCTATCAAAGGGAGAAGCAAATTCAAAAAACATTGGCACATATTCATTTATGATGATCCTAACAAAGATAGTCAAGAATTCATTCGAATAGTCAAAGTAATGATTAAGCAAGTCCTAAATATAAAAATCAGTAACCTTAAATCAAAAGATTTTGTTGAAGAGCTGAAAAATTTTCCTATTTTAGACAATGTTACAGCAAATTTTCAAACTGTAGAATTTACAAATGACCAATATAGCGTAACTTTCAATAATTATATTGTAGGTGGAAGAATCTATAGTCGAAAAGAGTTCAACCTAATGAAAATACCATATGATAAAATAATAGAAATGATAGATGACGATGACGACATTACCATAAAAAAAAAGGTATTCAATATTCCAATAGGAAAGAAAGAATACAAAATCAGTAAAACGATAAGAAAGGATTATCAGAATGCTAAAACAAAATACTCTTTATTAATTGAAAGTTTATATAATGAAAGCATTTCTATTACCGAAAACGAATATAATACTAAACTTTATGATGAAGAATTTGTAATAGATAAATTAGAAAGTGTCGTAACAAACTATATGAGCTAAATATGAATACCTTGATTTATGATATTAGTAGTTTTAATTTGGCTATTTTTGGAATAGGAATAACCATTTTTACTGTCATATATTCTTTTATATATAACAAAAAGGAATATATGAATGAGATTGCAGATGTCATCATTTCAGGAAAGGCTTGCCCAGAGACTAAGGCAAAATATAAAATTGCAGAAAATTATGTTCAAAAACAAAAAAAAGCCAATAAAGCAATAGCAATTATTTCAATAACTTCGCTGCTTATCTATGTATTATGCCAATTATACATTCATTGTTTTCCACAATACAGAGTTCTCGAATATATAATCATTTCTATAAATTGTATTCTAATCTTTTTTCTATTTATCAATTTAGCTCTTTTCTTTTCATCATATTTTAGATACATAAAATAAGAATATAAGTAAACAAAATAAAAACTCCTTATGATTATGGATGCAAAACTTATGATAAAGTTGATTATTATAGCAACAGTATGTATAATAATTATGCATGAAAAGATAAGAGGGTATTTGAAAGCCAAATTGCTATTCGATATTTCTCAAAGTACATATATCAAAAGTATTATAGGAATTGCATTATTTACAATTGTATGTGTCACATGCAATTCACAAGATTTAAATAAATATAATAATTACGATTCGGAAAAAGAACGTAAAAATCTAATAGTGAACAAAGCATTCATTGTGGCAAAAGCGGAAGTAAAACTTAAATTAAAATCTCCATCAACGGCTAAATTCGCAACAGAGTTCGACAAAGAATCAAAATATAAAATAAATGATGATGAATCAGTCATCATTCAATCATATGTAGATGCACAAAATTCATTCGGAGCAATTATACGTACTAATTTTCGATGTACAGTAGATAAGTATGGTAAGGTCAAAGATTTAAAAACATGGTAAATAATATATGAATATTGATAGTGGTTAAAGCATTAATGGTCGAATAATGGTCGAACCATAAAAAACAGCATGGCTATTACATTGATATAGAAAACATAAGACTGGATTTTCAGAAATGTGTCTAGTTTAGTTTTTGTGTTGAAGGGCTTCTACCTCAGAGGAGGATTTAGAAGCCCTTTCTATTTATACCTTATAATTCTAATAAGAGACATCTACACTTGTTTGAGTCTGAGCGTATTCATCATTCTCTCTATAAATGGTTTTTCGTATGTCAGAGCTTCAAGGAATACATCTGGTAAAATTCCAGGGGTAATTGTATCCAATGTTGCCAATAATGTACTATATTTAGGTCTTAATAGTTCACACCCTTTATTATAGCAGCTATTTACGTATTCTTGCCACTGTCTGACCAACATATGCCCCCGTTGCTCCTCTAAATTCGGGATACTCCAGTTATCTCCACACCCCAAATGAGTAGCAGTAGCAGGCATACCTGAAGCTTCCATAAAAATACTACACGGAATGCACGAACCAATCTTAGAAGTTCCGGAACTCAAAGCAAACTCAACACACATCTCCTGCCTTTTATCCATAGTATTTCCAAATTGCATTATAGCCTGAGTCATCCCATGATTACTTTTGAATAAAAACTTTCCATCTAAAATGTCTAAAGATTCTAAGAGTTCTTTAGTAACAGTATCTGGAGTTTTTTCGCCACTTAAATATCCTGTAGGGATGTAGTGCCTTAATGACTTAAATTGTTCACTTACTTTTTTTATGCACTCTAAAGATTGATTAGTAGTTTTAGCCGCATCTTTGTAAGCAGTACTAATTTTTTCTTGTTCGTAAGTGTCAATTTCTCTATAATGGGGAGAATAGATTTCTAATTTTGAAGCTCCTATAAAAGATATAGTTTTCTCTACTATCTTATATAGCCCTCCTATATATGCTCCACGAAGAGGATTTTGGGCAGCTTTTTGTAATTGATCTACAACAACCTCAAAGTCTTTTGCCCATTGACTAAACTCTTCTACCGTCATTCCACCATGTTTAGCCCCAACAAAAGGCAAGTGAGATGACGGAAGTGCTTCTTTTATATCTACATTACACCCCACATTAGCCAATAGTTTTTGGATTTCCTTATGCTCTTGAACGGTTTTCGCATTTTTATCACTAATTTTTGCATTTTCTATAGCGATCCTCTCTTTTTCTTGCACAGTCATCGTTTTACTTTCTTGAACTAACGATTTTTGTTCATATATAAGCTGCGTCCTTTGTGGTTTTCTTTCAACAATTGATTGGTGAATAAACCCCACTGCAATGGCAGTACATAGAACATCTGCATTGTTTGAATTTAAAATAGCCATAATATTCCTGTTTTTTTAATTAAAGTTAGTGTAAGCTTACGATACAAAAGTATGCAATAGGAAGGTTGGAAGCAATTATAAATTTCTGATAAGGAAAATAACCTTTCGGATGCAAGAGGATTTCTCTTAAATGAGAAAGCCCCGATTCCTAAGAACCAGGGCCATAAAAGTAGAAATTAAGTTGAAAAGCTAACTATTCCTTCACAATCTCACCTTTTTCATTCAAAAGAACAGTGATATCTTCTGTAGATTGATCTTCCTTGGTTACAGTCACAATCACTTTATATACCTTACCGGTTTCTCCTTCAGAAACGAAAGCCTCCTTTATCGAAGCACCTTCATAATCTTTGGCCAATGCATTGATGACAGGAGTAGGAAGTTCCTTTGCGGCAACTTTTGTAAATTCGTTCTGAGGAGTCTGCAGAGTTTGTTCTACTGCTAAAGTGTCACCCGATACACCGGCAAATGCTACTGAAGTGCCTAATCCCATAATCATTGCTAATGCTACTAATACCTTTTTCATAATCGTAATTTTTTAGTGTGAATAATTAAAACTAACTCTTATGCCAAATAAAAGGCAAAGGACATGCCAGAATACTAACAGGTCACAAATCAACTATAAAACAGCAAGTTACATTCAATATAATAAAAAAAGATTGGGAAATAAATAGGGAATAGACACACACTTTGGGGAATAAATACACAATAAGCTCCGAATCTTTCGATCCGGAGCCTTACACGATTATAAGAGAAACAACGAGAAGAATCGCGTAGTTTTCCGTTTACACAATATTTGGAGATAGCCACTTTGGGTGCCAGAGGTACCGATTTACTATTCAAGTAACATATTTCCATACTACCTCGGATATTTCTTCCTGCCCTATCATCGCTTTTCAGAACCCGCCCATAACATTCAAAGCACATCAACTAAAGTACCGGACAAATAAAGAACTCCTTGGTTTTGCTGCTTTGTGCAAGTATATAACATGCTTGATTCTCTTTGAACGAAGTAACCGTATCATAAAACGAATCAAGATTTCCATTATTTAAATCTTTGTCTGTTTTTCTATCTGTAGAAAGTTCCCACATAAACCAACGTCTATCTTTCTCGCTGTGGAAATATGCAATAGGTTTGCCCAAATGCACAAATGCAGTCACACTTGGGTAATAGCGTGCCCAATTGCCACATCTCAATTCTGATTGACCGTTCCATTTTGTAGATAACTCAGAAACAAACCATCGATTGTCTTGTGCACTATGCGCAAACAAATAACTACGTCCATTTTCGACAAAAGGTATCAAAACCTTGTAAAAACGTGCCCAACGCCCTTCTTTAATTCTGTTCTTTCCATCCCAATTAGTGGACAACTCAGTCATAAACCAACTCTTATCCGAACTGCTATGAGCAAAAATATAATTTTTACCGTTTTCATTAAAGGGGATCATAACATCATAGTCTTTGCCGAATCCCTGGCCATTTTTTATTTCTTTCTGTCCATCCCATTTAGTAGATAACTCAGAAATAAACCACCGATTTCCTCTGTTACTATAACAGAATATGTAATTTTTTCCATTCTCAACAAACGGAACCTGAGAATTATAATACCAATGCCATTTATCATCGATAAAAACCTGACCTTCTCCCTCTGACGTCAGAGATGACAACTTAATCTTATTTCCATCAGCACTATGAGAAAAAAGAAAATTCTGACCATTCTCCTCAAATCTCACCATTGGTGAAAAGAAATAACTCCAATTTCCTCTCTTCATACCTTTCACATTAAGCAGGTTGCCCGCTTTTCCGTTACCCGCAATATTTCCTATATTGAAACCTGCTGTATCCATCTTTTCATTCATAACCCTAAAAATATTGTTCTACTCTATCAAAGGCTTTTCGAAACCCGCCTATACGTTTTAACTATTTCTGCAAGCTTACGATACAAAAATATGGGATAAAAAGGGCGGGAACAATTATGAATTTCTGATGAGCATATTGGCCTTCCGAAAACCGGGAGATTTCTTTTAAATCGAAGAAAAAAAAACAAAATAGCATCAGCCAGATGGATACCGGAAAGGTAATATTACCAATATCATCTAACATATTTGTGGTATTTTTCATATAAATTTTAAAAAAAAGCAATGAAATGTGTTTGTTTTCCGGCATAGAATAATAGTTTTGTAAAATATAGAAGTACCTATTTTAATCAAAACCTGAATATATATGAAGAAATTTAAAGTTTATAGAGATAATCAGATGTAGGCGAATTCTTTCCACAAGAAGAATTCGCCAAGTGATATTTCAATCATAAGATACCTGAATATGATTGAGCATGCTATGGATCTGAATAGCATAAAATCCCATTGATGATACAGTTCCGTTGCACGTTTCTCGTGACAGCATTAATACACAGTCGATACCTGTTCGTATTATACCTAATTTAATCCACCATAATTTACTTATTCGAACCACAACATCCGTTTGGTTCTTTGTTTAATTTAAACATTAATTTTATGAAAAAACAAGTAGCAATTTTCATTCTGTTAGGAATTATAACAATTCCTTCATCTGTAAAAGCACAGAAATTAAAAGTTAGTTTGGATGTCGGTATCTCCAAGAGTATTTTAAGTAGCGACGTTTCCAATCTGGTCAATACACGTTACAATACCCAAACAGGGGTTGCAACCGGTGTAAATCTTGAATATAACTTCTTTAAAGACTTTATTGTGGGAACAGGTCTGGGATTCATACAAAGAAACTATGAATATAAAAAGACGGATAATATTACGGGAACGCATACACTGTATAAAAACAACTTTATGAATGTACCGCTGAATGTAGGGTTATATATTTTCAATAACCCTTATAAAGAGAATGGTGTATGGCTCAAAATTCAAGGCGGTGTTTACTATGAATACTTTACAAGAATGCACCGGAAAGGAGAATACCCGATCTTTGCACAATTACAGAAAGACGGTTCCTATATCAGAGCTCAAGTGAATGAAACGTATGATTTCAAGCGAAATGAAAATAACTTGAAAAGAAACCTGTTCGGGATAGAGGGCACAGGAGAAATCGGTTATTCTTTTAAGAAGATCGATGTTTTTGCTTCATACACCTATCAGTATGGTCTAACCGACATATACAAAGCAAAAACTTCTTCGAATCGTAAATCGAGAAGAATCTCAAACATAATATCATTGGGCGTCGCCTATAAATTCTAAAACTATAGATTATGAAAACTAAAAAATATAATTGGACATTACGTCACTTCTTTCTTTTATTTCTTGTGCTCTTTATTTCAGGAAGTTGCGTTGAAGACGTTACAGAATCAACCAAAGAACCAACACGGTATACAGCAAGTGATATAAAATCATATTCTGACCTGTTCGATGTGTTTTGGAATACAATGAACCAGAAATATAATTATTTTTACGAGCAGAGTAGTTTGAACTGGGAAGCGATATATAAAGAATATACTCCAAAGTTCAAAGAATTAAAAACGTTTAACAGGGATAAACAGTATACCAAAGCTGAAATATCAGATGATTGTAACAAAGCAATAGAATACTTTACAGAAATCATTGATCCTATCATAGACCGGCATTTCTATGTAAAAATAGCACTTCCCGTGTCACATAGTTATTTCAAAAGCACCATTTTTTATGGTGGAATGAAGAGTAAAGACAAGATATATGCTTATCCTTTTGATCTAAAGTATGAATATATGAAATCTAAGATACAACCTGACACAGGAGTATTCGGACATAAAAATGATATGTTAGGTGGCTTCTTATCAGACAATCCCGACATATACTATTTCGGTTTTAAGTCGTTTACAATAAGTAATGATTATATAGTTTCTTTTGGTGATGAATACTTGGTTATAGATGATAAAAGCCCGTATTATTTAACAGGAAAAGAGATAAGAGATACCATTGAAGCGAAAATAAAAGACCCTGCTGTAAAAAGTGTCCTGATTGAGAAGTCTATAGAGTATATAGATAAGTTTAACTCTTTTATGATGTCCGAGATCGCGCAAGATGCAATAAAAAAAATAGAGAACTTTAAGCAATCTGAAACTATAGACGAGAGTTTTGTCGAGGCATTACTCAAAGCCAAAAAGAATGCACCCAATATAAATTTAGAGCTATTACAGCTAAGCGGTCTGGAAGAGTTTAAACTAAATCCGAATTATACCAAGTGGTTTAAACAACGCTCGACCGAGCATTTACAATTAGCATGTGAGTATACAATTTTTCTCTCGGATATAGATAATGTTATCAACAATCAATATAAGATAGATTTCTATAAAAATTTCCTGGTACCCCTCAAAAACGGGGATATAAAAAAGATAATACTGGATCTTAGAGGAAACGGTGGCGGTATGGTTCTTGATGCAAGAACATTTACAGATCGCTTTATCACCAAAGACGCCATCTTTGGCTACCAGAGGTTCAAAGAAGACAATAATCCATTCAGTTATACCCCATGGACACCCTGCATGACAAAGCCAACAGACATTGGGATAAAAAAAGAAATACCGGTAGTTATTCTCTTAGACAAGAACAGTGCAAGTATGTCTGAAATCAGTACCCTAATGCTAAAAAGCCAGGGGAAACATGTCACTGTCGTAGGACATTATAGTGCCGGTGCAACTGCCGGATTAGGAGATTCGGATCAGTTTAACGGAGGGCTGAGAGGTAAAGTCGGTGATTACTTAGAGTTTTATATGCCTTTACTTGCAATGCAGGATGCAACTCATACTGTAATAGAAGGAATTGGGATTAAACCGGACTTCCTAATGGAACCACTAACCGAAGAAGAAATTTATGAAATGGCCCTTTCACCTTATACCCATATTGATCGCACGTTAAAACAGGCTGTAGAAATATTAACCAACAATTAACAGCCCTTTTACGATTAAGACCGGAGAGAGCCGGGAATCGACTAAAAATTAATTGCCGCATTGATGTTCCGGTCATGATGTGCCCTGTATTCAGTGTACAATCATTGACGGGATATCAAGCGGCATCCCTCCCGGCATAGCAAATTTGAGAATGTAAATCGAATCCAGTTGATTTCATCCTTCTCTTTTTAAACTATATTTGTGACCCAATAATAAAAAAATGAATATATGCTTATATTAAGAACTATTTTAGTCTTCATACTTGCCGGCATTTGTGAAATTGGTGGCGGATATCTGGTATGGTTATCGGTTAAAGAGGGTAAGTCGGTATGGAGATCCATCTTTGATCCAAACCAAACATAAATTCAATTTATTTGTTAATTATATAATCATAATAACGAAAACAGATATGACGCAACTAATCAAGAAATTCTCGGTAATTATTATTTTATTCCTCCTGCCCTTCTCTATCTATGCCCAAACAGAAAGCCATCAGCTAAGTACACACATACTTGATATTAGTAAAGGAGAACCGGCACAAGGAGTTGACATCACCCTCTATAAATTAAATCCTTCCACTCCAAGCCAATGGAAACAGATTGCAACCGGCAAGACTGATGTAAATGGAAGAATCTCCAATTTTTTACCAGGCATAGAGGATAATACAGGTATATATATGCTTAAATTTTATACAGAGCCTTATTTCCTGAAACAAGGCTTAAAATCAATCTATCCGTTTGTCGAAGTTATATTTAGAATTGAAGGCAAAAAGCATTATCATATTCCCATTACTATGTCAGCCAACGGGTATTCTACATACAGAGGGAATTAATATATTCCTTATTACAATTTATAAAGTAAGGCAGCCTTATGAGGCTGCCTTACTTGTTATCTTTCATTTCTGTTCTTCTACATTATACATTACTCTTTGTATTCACTAATACTCTTTCTCAGCACGAAGTTGCCAGAAAGCGATGGCAGACGCAGCAGCCACATTGAGCGAATCGACCCCATGTGACATAGGGATGCGAACGACATAGTCCGCTTCGGCAATCCTCTCATGCGAGAGCCCGTCTCCTTCGGTACCCATCACAATAGCCAACTTGGGTTCGTTTGTCAGCACAGGATCATCAATGGAAATAGAATTATCCGTAAGCGCCATGGCAACCGTACGGAAGCCCCACCGAGCCAGATCACTGAGAGGACCATCCAGCCAAGTCCATGGTACAAGGAAGACCGCCCCCATAGACACCCGGATCGCACGTCGGTTTAATGGACTACAAGAGTTGCGCGTAAGCAATACCGCATCTATTCCGAGAGCGGCCGCCGAACGGAAGATGGCACCGATATTGGTAGTATCCACCACCCCGTCTATGATCACGATGCGCCTGGCTCTCCGGCATACTTCCTCCATACTTCGCGGAGTCGGAAGACGCATGGCACAAAGTACACCACGTGTCAAAACGTATCCGGTCAGCGTAGCAAGCAGTTCTCTGTCACCTGTATAGACGGGTATATCACCACAGCGTTCAATGATATTCGCAGCATCCCCCGTGATATGTTTTTGCTCACACAAAATCGCTAAAGGTTCATAGCCTGCATCCAAAGCCACTTTAATGACTTTGGGACTTTCCGCTATAAACAACCCCTTTTCAGGCTCGAGGCGATTACGCAACTGAGCTTCGGTAAGGGTACTGAATATCTCTACTCCGGGATGGGACAAGGATGATATTTCGATAATAGGCATATTGTTATCCTTTATAACATTTGATTAAAGCATTCATATTTCACAGGCTTTATTCCGTTTTTAATCCCTTCTTATCCAGATAGGCTTTAAATTTATGAAGATATTCGTCCGATGGTCCGTCAAAGAAAGAGACACCGGACGCGCCATTATCAAACGCCTCATCCAATGCTTTCTCAAAATCATTTTTTATATCAGGAAACATCAATCCTGCATACACTTTCGCACGTCCGTCAACCGTCTTCACACTCTCTTGAACCGAACGTCCGATCCACTCCGGCCCTTCGTAATAAAAACCGTTATAGATCATCGGGAAATAAGCATCCAGTGTCCAATTTCCCCAATCCTGACGTACCATCTTCTTGGCCATAGAAGGTCCCGGGAATACTGCGGCAGAAATTGCTTTTCCGTCAGCTTTCACCGCTTCAGTAATCCGGTCTACAACACGGGTAATGGCATCCAAACGAAAATTGATCCATGACTGATCTTCCATCGGATACTTCAATTCCAACGGATCACGTCCCGTCTGCGCCTTAAACTTGGCACGACAAACCTCACAATAGCAATAATCATATTCAGGATGTTCACTCGTCTGCTCTATGCCATAATTTTTCCACAAACTGACAGGCAGAACCACATCCGGAAAACGAACATAATCCAGATGTACCCCATCTACATAAGGCAAATGAGCTATTTTCACATAATCATCCGCCAGGTATTGCGCCACTCCTTCATGGTTAGGACAGAGAAAACGGTAATAATCCACATAAGCAGGTTTATCATGCGTAGATTCCCCCTTGCGGTTCACCGCAAACCAATCGGGATGCACGTTCAGCAGTTCCGCACGATTCATTGTCCATTTCCAGAAATGGGCCTCAAGACCGGCTTCTTTACACATGCGATATAGATTTTCATCATACCCTTCAAACATCACCCCACTGATTCCGCACTCCTTAAGCAAAGCAAACCACTGACGGTAATCTGCTTCACTTTTATTCTTATTTATACGTGTCCATACCCAGTTCTTCACCTGACGCGGAGCAATCTTCTCTGTCCAGAAACGTCCTTCATTATTAATAACGTAACGCTTGTTTTCACCCGGAACAGTAATAGCTATCTGGTATGTATTCCGGGTAGCCTCAACTGAGATTTGCGCACCCTGCGGGAGTCCTTTCAACTCCGCGTCCGTCAGGAAAAAATCTTTTTCCGTACGTAAATAGTTTTTCTCTTTTGCATATCTCTCCTGCTGTGCATAGAACATAGCCCAAAGCAGTTTATACACAGCAGTATTATACGGTAGCGCAACAGTACGTTCGGGCGCTCCTACTGCCTCGTCAGCGAAAAACAAATATCCCCAACGATCCGGCATGTGCATATCCACCTTTCCCGTAGGTGTCCAAACCCAATTTTCTTCAGGCCCTCCGGCTTTCAACCACTGTACCCGTGAGAAGTTAATTCGCCAGCAATTGCCTGCTTTCAACGGGTTGTTAAAATTCATAGTCAATGCCTTATGAGGAATAGCCATCTCCACACTCCAATATTTATCTTTGTCTTTCGATTTATTCAACGTACCTTCACGATGAATAGCCAACTTTAATCCCGGACAATCCCATTGCACCATAAAGTTGCCTCCCGACCGATAAGGCTTGTCCAGCATCAAATCGAATATAACACCCCGGGCATTGGTCTCTATTTCAAAATAGTTGTGTCCATCCCAATCAGGATCTATAAAAACCTCAAAATCATTATCATAGTAAATAATGGTATCCCGCTGAGTAAGACGTGCCTTGATGTCGTCTTCCTGTAAAATTGCCCCGACATACAAATATTCATCATCCCACAACATCTTAGCTGTAGTTTCATATTTGGGCGTAGGGAATCCTTCGCCACTGATATCTACAAACGGAGCTGTCGATTTTGCCTTCTGCCATGAAACTTCATCCAGTTTACCATCTATTTTCAGTTTACCGTCCACACGATAACACACGTATGAACGAGGTTCCGTCAGGAAACGATCGTATTTCTGAAAAATGCTCTGTGCCCCGGACGGCAAACTAAAAAGAGAAAAAAAGAGAAACAGCTTCACTGCCAGGCAATCTAAATGTATTTGCTTCATTATTGATTAGTTTTAGTTACAGCTTCAAAGATATGAATTATTCTGAAACCCGTAAATAATACCACCCATAATTATAACTTCCATAAAGTAGATATGACTTTTTTATTTACTTTTTTGATAAATCCGAAAAAACGGGCAGTGAACAAATGCCGCCATTTATTCACTGCCCGTATAATCCATGACTTATCGTTGTCCGCCTTATTTCAGACCTGGAATTTTAGATAAATTCTTAGTCATTTCTTCTAATTCTGAATTAACTACATTCCAGTCATTCACTAACACAGTAAGTATTGATTCTGAGAATTCTCCTATGCAGCAAGCTCTGCCGGAAGTTCCCTCACAATTACACCACATAGCTCTGATCGTAATATCTTCTTCCAACGAAGTGACATCAACCATTGCCTGTAAAGTAATAGGAACACGTTGTCCATCCATTGCCACAGAATACAATCCCCGTGCTACAATTTTATTATTAACTTTAATAGCAAACCATGCTCCGTCACCGGCTTTCTCACACCAAGTATCCAAAACGGTAAGCGTAATAAGCAACTGATTCCCCTTACAAGCTTTAATAGAAATTGGGGCCATTTCCTTTATTTCCTGAAAACAAGAGTCATCATTATTATTGTAGTAATGACCTTGAATTTTAGCAACAGAACCATTGTTTCTCTTTTTAGACGACATACATACTTTCATATTATAATACCCTTAAGTTTTTCCTACTCTATTCAAGGCTTTTCGGAACCCGCCTGTAAAAAAAATCACTGAAAAGGATTCAACACAATGTTTAAGCCAGAATATTCATAAGGAGGTTTCCCCACTGATTCAGGATCGTAATACATATTTTCTCCACTCGCGACTTTTATATCGCCAATAGCAATCCAATGCATTCCCCCTTCCACCAATGCCAGAGAGTTCATGATAGAAAAATCAGTAATATTCTCAACAACAGGTATCCCTGAAGAGGTTATTAAAAAGATTTCTTCTTTTATCAGATCACCAACATCAAATTCTATCAGACCGATATTATTTATTACGGATACCAGATTCTCTTTCAATTTTGACTCTTTATAACAGACTCTCGGATTCAACCCCATGTTTTTTGCATACATAGAGACCGAGGAAGGCAGAGAGTATGTACCTTCAATATTCCGATCATGCAAATATCGAGTCATCCTATCAATAAAACATTTCCTGTTATTATTGAGAGTTGCACGCTGTATGGCCTGAATCTGATCATAAATACTTTTACCATACGGTTTATCCGGAGTCAGTGACGAATCGAACAGATTAATCATGGCCGCCAAAGCATACCCGCCGCAATAAGCATTTTCTAAACGATCCTGATAGTTTATATATCGAATTCCCATATTCAACCCCAATATGCATTCAATTCATCATCTATTGAAAGCGCTTCTACCATTCTTTGATTCTTTCCATCAACTTCCCAACGGCACCACGCCATAACATATAATTTCTCATTGCTCTTCTTTCGTCCAACAATGAAAGAAAATAATTCGTTATCTTCAGTAACAATCCCACATATATCGGTTCTTATATTAACAATGTATCCTAACATGTCGCAAGCCTTTTCATAATCACACCCCCATTTTGGCAGATTAATGATCAAAGATGGCTTAAAAGAAATATTATCAGGAATTAACTTATTAACCTTTGCAACACATTCACCGTTAACTATACCATCTCCATTCGCGATATGACAAATAATTTGTTTATTGACCGGCAAACCATATACTGTTTTATTTAACCAAAACGAACTCATTAGACAACCAGTGAATTGAGAACTCATAGCACACTGTCCCATTTTATCTAAAGTCACATATGAAATATTACCAGGTACATAGCATAACGGCACAATTTCTTGAGGCCAGGCAGTATTTATATGACTTCTCACAGCATTCTCCCTATCAATGAACGTTTCTTTTTCATTGCCATTACCACACAGACCTAATACAACAAACCAATCAGGCAGTGCCTCAATCATGCCTTCCGTAAAAAAATTCCCTACTAACTTACCATTGATTTTCATCATAATACCCTTTTTACTCTTACTCTTTCTATCAGGCTTTTCAGAATCCGCCTATAAATCTCCTGTCTCTTGTAAGCTTACAGTACAAAAGTATGGAAGAGAAAAGGCGGGAACAATTATAAATTTCAAACCATTCTATTTACCTCTCAAATACAGAATCATTTCTCCTGAACAAAAAAATAGCCCCGGTTCGAAAGAACCGGGGCTTAACATAAATTCAGTAGTGTACTTTCTTCAAAGATTGGGAAACTATCTATTCAGTATATTCCCTCTTTCATTCAAGAACACTGCCTGTTCATGAAAATCGCTCGATAATATAATCACTTTGTAGAGTTTGCCTTCCGAACGACTATAGGCTATAAAAGCCTCTTTAATCAGTGCTCCCTCACAGGATAACTCATCAATCACTGCCTCAGGAAGATTATTAACCTCGATTGGCGTAAAATCTTCCCGTGAGTCCCTCTGTTCCACTTTCGCAGATTTTTTCTTTAGAGGTTCATCTGCTTTTACTACTGAAAATCCCAATCCCATTACTATTACCAATGCTACTAATACCTTTTTCATAATTCTTGAAAACTTAATTGTTCTAGATCTACTAACTATAACTAAACATCTGAATATTATAATGCAATACACATGCCAGACATATGCCAATCCAGATCGACAACTCATTTTCAAGTAATTATATAAAAACAGCTTTCATTGGAATAGTGGAATATGAAGGAGTATTCCACATTTATTGTGGAAAAATTCCACAGAATCGCAAATTGATTACATACTTTTAAGTCACTTACTCATATCCGGAAGTCACTTCTCCTCCAGCTTCTCCTTGATACGATACAGGCGAGTAATAGCAGGATTGTAAAAAGCATCCGGATAGTGAGCTCTGATGCAGGATAAATCAGATTCCACACAAAGCTTCACATCAAAAATACGCTCTGCCTTACTCAGTTCCAGCTCTTGAGGTAGCTGTGCAGCTTGCGCCCATTCCATTAATTCTTTCACACTTTGTTCGTCAAACTTATATTCCATATTGCTCTTGTTTTTTCGCAAATTTACAACTTAAAGAGCATAAAACAAAACACATTCCTCCTTTCCGCCCGGCTCAATCCCTACTTATAGTGATAACCCTCTTCACAATACCTAAATCGAGTGATTGTCCCAAAGCAAAAAACCACTTATCTTTGCCATACATTAATTAGTCATAATTATTACGTAAGTCACATTTAAGTGAGATAAGCCAATCCGGCCGAAGTGATTCTCCCGGATTCCATTTTGTTGAGTTGTTATTTTAATTATCATACTGTTTAATTGTTGTATGTAAATAACGTATTCAAAAATAGAACAAAAACCGTCCGGCCTGTGAAGGTCGGACGGTTTTTGTTTTTTATCTGCGGATAATCTTTTCCGCCGCCGCGTTATCCATGAACAGCTCCACATTGTCAGCATGATGGGCTATGTAAGCAGCCGGACCCGTATCCCCCGAATAAAAGATGTCTTCCACAACCGGTCCCTTCACTCTTCCCGTTATCAGGAAGATGATTCTACGCGCATTCAAAATCGGCATTCCTGTCAGAGCTATCCTCTTTTGCCCGTTATTCGGATTAAAATTCGCCTCATATATATGATCTGTCGAAAGCAGTTCTTCCTGCCCCGGAAAAATAGACGATGTATGCCCGTCATTACCTGCTCCCAACAATATTACATCAAACACCGGAAAACCGTTCTCCACCGGCACCTCCTTCATTACCAGTTTCGAATAGCGGGCAGCTTCTTTCTTTGGATTATTCTCTCCCTGGATACGAAACACATTCTCGTACGGAATAGGTACGATACTCAGCAGCAACGACCTCATCATCCCATAATTACTATCCGAATTCTCAGGAGGCACACAACGCTCGTCCACCCAAAACACTTTCAATCGTTCCCAAGGAGTGATATCCGTATATTCATTCGCCCATAAGTCAAACATCAGTGCCGGAGTGCTTCCGCCACTGAATGCAATGCAGAAGGTTCTGTCCGGTTCATCTAACATTAGTTTCACCAAATGTAATATCAGTGCGCGTGCCGTCTCTATGGACGAAGGGAAAATATAGGGTTTCATAATTCGCAGTATTGATCTGTGTTTGTTAAATTCTTACATGGATTGGTCCAGTCGGCACCATGTTCATGCATCATAGCTTCACTTTCCAAAGGTCCCCAAGTTCCTGCCGGATAGCCATATAGCGGTGCCTCGGGATGTTCATTCCAATAACGCAAAATAGGGTCAAAGAAATGCCAGGATGCTTCTACGGCATCACTTCGTGTAAAGAGGGTCTGATCACCCAGAATACAGTCTTCTATCAGGCGGGCATAAGCATCTCCTCCGGGTACCCCTCCCAACTGATCATAACTGAAATCCATTGTAACCTGTTTGACCTCAAATCCCGGTCCCGGCACTTTCATACCAAATTTCAATACAATACCTTCATTGGGCTGCAAGCGAAGAATCAGTTTATTTGCCCTCGGACAATTACCACCCGCACAATGGAACATCTGATGCGGAGTTTCACGGAAGTGTACGACAATCTCCGTCACTTTCGTCGGCATTTGTTTGCCTGTCCGGATATAGAAAGGCACTCCGCTCCACCTCCAGTTACTGATCCCCAGTTTCATGGCGATATAAGTTTCGGTGCGCGAGTCCGGTGCTATATTCTTCTCTTCCCGGTACCCTCTTTTGTTTCCTCCGGCTGTATATTGTCCCCGGACAATGTGTTCGTTCAGATCCGTTTCAGTCAAAGGAGTCAGAGACTCGTATACTTTCACCACTTCATTACGGAAATTATCTGCATTGAACACAGCGGGAGGCTCCATGGCAGTAAGTGCCACCAACTGGATCAGATGATTCTGCACCATATCCCGAAGAGCACCCGTAGTATCATAAAAACCGCCGCGTTGCTCGATTCCGAGATTTTCCACGGCGGTTACTTCCACATAATCTATATAGTTACGGTTCCATAAAGGTTCGAAAATACCATTTGCAAAACGAAAAGCCAACAAATTCTGAGCAGTTTCTTTACCTAAGAAATGATCGATTCGGTAAATCTGATGTTCATCAAATACGGAAGCATAAATTCGATTCAGTTTCTCGGCCGACTCCAGATCATACCCAAAAGGCTTTTCAACAATAATCCGCGCACGACCTTCATTCAGATGTACTGATTTCAGATGCAACGGAATCACACCATACAATGATGGAGGTGTAGCCAGATAAAACAACAAATCATCCGGCCGGCTATCCCCGCTCAGTTCTTCAATTCGCAGCCGAAGTTGTCCGTATCCGCTTTCCAGTGCCGGGTCTATTGCCAGATAGTGAAGATGTCCAACGAAAGCGTCCATCTTCTCCTTATTCTGCTCTTCCGACTTCACAAATTTCTCCATCTCATTATAAATGTAAGTCCGATAGTCCGCATCCTCATAAACCGTACGTCCCACCCCGAGAATTTCAAATTCTTCCGGAAGACGCTTGGCTACATACAACGAATACAATGCCGGCATCAACTTACGCTTCGTCAAGTCACCCGAAGCACCAAAGATAGTCATTACAAATTTATTCATATTTCTTTTTTTGCTTATACATTATACGTACCCGACTTTGTATCCCCTCCATGTCCAGTCCAGTTTTCATGGAAAAAGACTCCTCGTAACTCATCTTTCCGCTCAAATGTATGAGCACCGAAATAATCGCGCTGTGCCTGTATCAGATTGGCCGGAAGGTCAGCCGACACTAACGAATAGAAATAATTCAAAGCCGAAGAGAAAGCCGGAACAGGCAGTTCCTCACGCATAGCCTGCGCCACCAGATTCTTCCATCCGGACAACAATCCTTTGATTTCTTGCTCAAAATATGGAGCCAGCAGTAAATGTTCCGGTTTTTCTTTTGCCTCAAATGCAGCAGCAATATCATTCAGGAAAATACTACGAATAATGCATCCACCTCTCCACATCCGTGCAATCGAAGCCAAATCGAGGTTCCATCCAAATGCATCGGAGGCACGCTGTAATACCGCAAATCCTTGTGCATACGAAACCAGTTTCGAAGCATACAACGCCGCAAATATTTCTTTTTCCGTATCCTGTTTATTATATACAGCCATCGAATGCTTACATTGGTACTGACGGGCAGCCGTCTCACGGAGTTCCTTCTGTGCCGACAGGCTACGTTCAAAAACAGCCGTAGCAATCAATCCTAATGGCATACCTAATTCCATGGCGTTGATCACCGACCATTTGCCTGTCCCCTTCTGTCCGGCAGCATCCAGAATTTTATCGATCAGATAGGCCCCTGTATTATCTTTATGACGGAGTATATTGCCTGTGATTTCTATCAGATAACTCCGCAACTTACCTTCATTCCAACGGGCAAACACAGACGCCATTTCTTCATTAGGCATATCCAGTAATTTCTTCATCACCCAGTAAGCTTCAGCAATCAACTGCATATCGCCATACTCTATTCCGTTATGGATCATCTTCACAAAGTGTCCCGATCCGGCAGGTCCCACCCACTGGCAGCACGGACTTCCATCGGGAGCTTTGGCAGCAATACTCTGCAAAATAGGTTTTACCTCCTCCCATGCCTTTTCCGAACCGCCCGGCATAATAGAAGCTCCATTCAAAGCCCCCTCTTCTCCGCCCGACACACCGGCACCGACGAACAGAAATCCCTTCGACTCTGCCAGTTTCACTCTGCGGTTTGTATCTTCATAATTTGAGTTACCTCCGTCAATCAATATATCACCCGGAGAAAGGTATGGGAAAAGTTGCTCCATCAATTCGTCCACCGGACTACCGGCACGCACCATCATCATAATCTTACGAGGTACAGCAATTGAATTCACAAAATCTTTTATGTCCGTAAACCCCTCTATATGCTTATCTTTAGCCCTTCCATTCATAAAACGTTCCACCACGCCTTCTTCCACACCGGGCACCGTACGATTATACACCGATACGCTCCATCCTCTACTTTCCATGTTCAAGGCTAAATTTTCTCCCATTACAGCTAAACCAATCAGGCCTATATCTGTTTTATTCTGAGTTGCCATAATTGTAATATTTATCTAAATCAGTTGATATTTTGTTCTATTTCTTATTATCTATAACACATATCGAAAATATTTGTTCGGATAGTTTCAGAATAAAATATTACTTTTGTAACAAACTTCTAAAAACTCGTAATGAAGAAAATACACATCGGACTTTTACCACGTATCATCATAGCTATTATACTTGGTATCGCTATCGGAAATTTCCTGCCGACGCCTTTGGTACGGCTGTTCGTGACCTTCAACTCCATCTTCGGAGAGTTCCTCAATTTCTCCATTCCTCTTATCATCCTCGGCCTGGTCACCATTGCCATTGCCGATATTGGTAAAGGAGCCGGACGAATGCTACTTGTCACCGCACTCATTGCCTACGGTGCTACTCTTTTCTCCGGCTTCCTCTCCTATTTCACCGGAGCTGCCGTTTTTCCCTCACTTATTACACCGGGAGCACCTCTCGACGAGGTAAGTGAGGCCCAAGGTATTCTACCTTATTTCTCGGTCGCCATCCCACCGTTGATGAATGTCATGACCGCACTTGTCCTTGCCTTTACCCTCGGCTTAGGACTTGCCAGTCTGCACAGTGACGCTTTGAAAAACGTAGCACGCGACTTCCAGGAGATCATCGTACGCATGATCAGTGCAGTTATCCTCCCATTACTTCCCATTTATATCTTTGGCATCTTCCTCAACATGACACATTCCGGACAAGTATTCTCCATCCTGATGGTATTTATTAAGATCATTGGCGTCATTTTTGTACTGCACATCTTTCTGTTGGTCTTCCAGTACTCTGTTGCAGCATTGTTTGTCCGTAAAAACCCGTTCCGCTTGTTGGGACGGATGCTGCCGGCTTATTTCACCGCTTTAGGCACTCAGTCATCAGCCGCCACCATCCCTGTTACACTCGAACAGACCAAGAAAAACGGTGTATCAGCCGATATAGCCGGATTCGTTATCCCGCTTTGTGCCACTATCCATTTATCCGGAAGTACCCTGAAGATTGTGGCCTGCGCTTTAGCCTTAATGATGATGCAAGGCATGCCTTTCGATTTTTCCTTGTTTGCAGGTTTCATTTTCATGCTTGGCATCACGATGGTTGCTGCTCCCGGTGTCCCCGGAGGTGCTATTATGGCTTCTTTAGGCATCCTCCAGTCCATGCTCGGTTTCGATGAATCGGCTCAGGCATTGATGATCGCCCTTTATATCGCTATGGACAGTTTCGGTACAGCTTGTAACGTAACCGGTGATGGAGCCATCGCTCTGATTATAGACAAGATCATGGGGAAAAGAAAAACTCCCGAAAGCCTCTAATGGCTATCGGGAGTTCACCCTGTTTGGTTATTAATTCCGTTTTATAATGTCATAGCCTGCCCGCCGATTACACCGGCTACAGCACTTGCCACAGCAATAATCAACTTCAATATAATATTCCATCCCGTTTTCTTCATATTCTTCATACCTCCTTTCATTTCCAATAATTATTATATCTGCAATAAACTTTATCAAGCTGTCGGATCATCTACAATATCTCCATCTCCACTACCCGATCCACCATTAATTGCTCCCCCTATCGCACTGACTTTCTGGAATTCCACTCCCTGAAGCAAAGCACGGGTAGTGCCGATAGCTGCGGGACGAGTATATTCCGGAGTAAACAGACAACGAAGAGCCGCCACCTGATTCGGATTCACCTCCTCCTCTTGATCTACCCCATTCCCTTGTGTACAAGCTTTCATCGTGAAAGTGCCTAATCCCTCCAGACGTACCGAACGGCTATTCAACAATTCTTTACGCATGGCAGTCATCAGGTTACGAATCACATTATGAACATCACCCGGTGTCAACGATGATTTTTCAGCTATTACTTCGGCCAACTGTTGTGAAGTTACCATTTTTCCAACTTTCACCAGAGTCAGGTGCCACTGTTTCTTTCCCTCTTTAGTTTTCAACTGCGATTGTCTCGCTCTATAAAATAAAGGCATAATTTTTCTCCTTCTTTACTAATGTTACTACTACGTTTCATTCATGTTTCGTTGATCAACACTGCAAAGATGAAGATTTACAAATTATCGGCAAAGAAAAAAACGGTCCGGAAAGCAGTTTTCTCAGAAAAACTTATAACACGCTTATTATCTGTATCATAATTCTAAGCTCTTCGTTCAATTGAATTTGCAAACTCACTTTTTAATATGATAGCAGTCGGGTAAATGTTACGGATATAAACAATGCTATGTAACCATGATGCAAAAAATGTAAACCTGAAAAGCGGAAATTAGAAATTGAGCGTAATTCACACTAATACAACCATTTGTGTCATTTTTAATGGCTTTAACTGTCTAACTCCTTAAATGCAATAAAAAGCAGATTTAGGAAAACGTTCGGTTACTTATCCGTTCCCTGTTTTTCAAATAGAAAAATGAGGTAGAATACTGAATCTTAGACGGATTTGGCTATATGTGCTGCTTTTCTTTGGTGAGTGTCGTTAGTTAGCCGATGATAGCGTACTGTGGGAGCGTAAGCATAATCAGTAACCACTCGTAACAATCCGGTTGCTTCAGAGTATTCCAACGTCTTGTGGTCGAGAACATTTGCCAATACCTTGATGGTCTGCTTCAAATCCTCGTACTGCTCCAGCTTGATATTCTCCTTAACGGCATATCCTTTAATCAGATACTCTTTCAGCACTTTGTTCGCCCAGATACGGAATCGGGTTGCATTTTTAGAGTTTACTCTATATCCTACAGATAGAATGGCATCAAGATTATAATATTTCACCTCTGTTGTTTGCGTTTTATTTGCCATAGCACCGTGTGGAGTGGTATGTTCCATTTTGGAACATACCCTACTTTCTTCCAATTCTCCCGATAAAAATATATTTTTCAGATGCTTGGTAATGGCTGGTCGCTTCGTCCCGAACAATTCGGCTATCTGCTTTTGGTTTAGCCAGATAGTTTCCTGTTCCAACTTAACATCAAGCGAGGTGTTGCCATCGGCTGTTTGGTATATAATTATTTCTCCTTTGCTCATGCCTTCCCAGCCCGTTATAATTCGACAAAAAGTTACAACAAACCAACGTTGCGCCATGGGTGTAATCACCTGTTGCGACACCTGTTTTTAGAATCGCACGTACATGGGAACGTATTGTCGGGATCATCACCCCGAACAGTTCCGCTATCTCAAAGTCTTGCATCTGAATATTGCCCGATATAGATACCACACCGCGAGTTAAAAAACAGGCTTTTCGTTATCAGTCGTATTATAAAGCATTAGTATTTGCTCGGCAATTGGATGCAACGCCACAAATGCTTCCCCTTTGGTTTTGCCTCTCTTCTGCCGAATATAAAGCCTGCCATCTGCCGAACATCCGATATGATGCGAAAAGCCTATATACATCTACATAAGCCAATCCACAAAACGAAGAGAAGAGTTACCTATTCGTTTGTGGTAACTAACCTGCTAACGGTTTAGTAACTGAAAACCTGCCTGAATCCGCTTTATTCTGAGCTTTCATTTCTTAGCAAATTAGAGTAAATTGGTTCATTTCAAATTAGTTACATACTAACCGGCTTCATCATTCTTATGCCTGCTTTGCTGCTGATTATGCATATGGGAAGACACACGTATGCCACACAAGTATGTATATCACAAGGCGTTCCGATTGAAACACACTGTAAAATGACGGGACATCACTCAGTTCAAACCACTCAAATTTATGCCAAAATCACTAACCAAAAGGAGAATGAGGATATGAAAATCCTCTCCAGCCGCATTGAAAATCGTTATGAGTGGCCGAAAGATGATGTGCCAGAGGATTTTGGTAAAAATCAGTATTATAAATAAAAAGAATGCTATATCTTTGTATTTGAGGACCACGAATTTTAAATACATCCAATAAAAATATGTATATAGAAAATATTATTAACAAAATAAATAATGCTAATAAATCCAGATCTGGGTTTTACTTTGAGCTGTTGATTCAAAACTTGCTCAAATTACATTTTAGTAAGCAAGGGAAAAACTTTATTACTGACTTCCAGATTGGTAAGATTAGATTAGATGGCTATATTGAAACGGGTATAGATATCTATGATGGTCCGATTGGCTTTGAGATAAAGTATGTTCATCATATGAACTATGAGATGATAAGCTCTATGTTAAAGCGATTTACAGAGTTATTGCATACTTCTCCTATTAAATATATTATTATTATTTGCCCTAGCCCTCCAATAGGAATACGTTATAAAGGGATAACAAATGAATCCCCCAAAATTATTTTCTGGGATAATAAGAAAATAGAGGAATTAATAGAAGAAAATGCTGACGCTATAGAGTCTATTGTGAATAGCTTGTTTAAGTTAGATATAGAAAATGAAATAAGAAAAAGTAGTGATGATTGGAAAAAGTCAAGATTAGATATCCTCAATGAGATAAAGAAAGCATATAAAAAAGGTAATATATCATTGCTTTTAGGTGCTGGCGTATCTTGTAGTGCAGGTTTCCCAAACTGGGGGACTTTATTAAACTCTTTATATGCTAATTTTGTTAATAAAGTTTTCAACAATGATGTTGTATCGGATGATACTCTTCAATCTATTACAAAGAAATTTATTGAAATTAATAACAGTTCAACCTTAGCAGCAGCTCGCTATCTGAAAGCAGGATTATCTCAAAAAGACAATGATGTACATTTTATAACAGCTGTAAAAAAAGCTCTCTATGATTCACCAAGAAAACCGTCACCATTGATGGATGCGATTATAAATTTATGCACTCCAAAAAGAAGTGGTGCAAAAATTAAATCTGTAATTACATATAATTTTGATGATTTAGTCGAAGAATATTTAGACAAAGTAAAGCTGGAATATAAAACGATATATAAGGATGAAGAGCAACATGATTCAGACGAGCTGCCTATATATCATGTACATGGTTTTATTTCAAGTAGAGGAGATATTGAAAAAGATGTTTCTTTAATCTTTTCAGAGGAAGCATATCATAAGGTTTATTCAGAACCTTACCATTGGTCTAATCTTGTCCAATTAGCAACGTTACGTGAAAATAACTGTTTAATGATTGGATTGTCACTAAGTGACCCTAATTTACGTCGTTTATTAGAAATTGCAGCTCAAAAGCATTCCAAAAATAACCGACATTATGTTTTTATGCAACGGTTAAGTAATGATAATCTTATAGATGAGGGAAATAAAGAGAGAATAGATATAATATCTGCCAATAAAATAATACAAACTCATCATGTTGTTCAAGAGATGATGATGTCAAGTTTAGGGACAAACATTATTTGGTTTGAAGATTATGATGAAATTCCTAAGTTATTAGATTCTATAAAAAAGTAAATACATTTGATTCCTTATATAGAATCTTCCCTTTCAGTCTGATAAATGGTATTTTCTCCGTGTCCCCCTAGTTTTGGAAGGTACGAGATGAATCTTAGTTTCTCATATAATCGCCCATCATGGCAATAGTTAGTATATCTAATATTGGATTATGGGTAATCGAAGTTCGTTTTCCATTGAGATACATAAAATATCCGTCCTCGTCCTCCTGGATCTCATAAGTTGATGGACTTGCTTGTTTGGTAGTTTCGTTCATATAGATGATGCTTAACCAGTGGCTTTCACCATTCCGATGAATCATCACGGTGGGATTTAGGTTAATACTCTCCCTATTCCCGACCAGCATTTCCAAATCAAAAAGTTCTCTTTCCATAGCCGTTATTTCTTGATTTGTTGCTGATTGATAAACTGTTCAATGTCGGTAGCTTTATAATAACACTTACGCCCGATTTGCGTATAGGGTAAAACTCCGGTATCTCGGTAAGTTTGCAGGGTACGGGGAGAGATTTTAAGCGATTCGCAAACCAGCTTGTTATCTAACCAATTTCCATTACTTCGATTCTGTCCGCAAAATGCGTTTACTTGCTTCGTGAAACCCTCAAACCTCTGCATCATCTATTCAAAGGTTCTTTTTTCGATGGTTACAATTTCCATATTGGTGTTGTTTTAGATTGTTATAAACTACTGTCATTGCAATGATTTGCTGCAAAGAAAGAGATAAAAAGCACTGGTTTCGGAAACTGTGTATGCAGTGGACTGAACTAGCTGCTGTTGGCTTCACCACACGCCCCAACAAGATATTCTCCCTTTTTTCCGTGATAAACATTTCACATATGGAGAGACAAAATAATTATCATAATATGAATCACAAGTTTAATATTTATTCGTATTTTTGTGTTAATTATCAAACAATTAATCTACATCATGAATAAAGAAGAAAAAATAAAGGTTTATTTTAAAATGGACGGTCGCTACTATGGACTATTTAATGTTATTCAGATGGGTAAAGATGGGATAGTTGATTTGAAAATAACAGACTACTATAACGGTATGGTTATCGTATCTAAAAATGCCAATGATGAAAAAGGGTATTTAACAGAAGAAGAGATAGATAGATCAAGATTTATCTATCGGGCAGAAATGTCATATCATAATGATGGGAGTTTTCTACATAAAATAAAAGATGGTATTAAACCAGAGTATTCAAACCCGTATGGGCAAGGGGAACGATGGACTGCAACTAATTCTATAGAAGATTTTCAACCAATTTTGAATATTGCTATTCGAAGAATGGAAACCTATAACAAATCTAGTGTCCACCCTATATTGAAAAACAAAGAAATAGCTTACATATGCGAAAACGATGATTTGTTTGAAAAAAATGGCACATATCTCATTATTCTTTACATTCGAAATAAAAAAATACCTCTAAACCGTTATACAAGAAAAGAATTTTATTCAGACATAATAACTGAACTTAACAAAGAGCTTGATCTTTGTATTTTCATACAGAGGCATCAATACACAAAGCCAAAACCATATTATTCAAAGGGATGGAAGAGCATGGTAACTCCATATCTAAATAACTCTATAAACTTCTGCAATAGAGAATCATCCAAAGATGAGATGAAGGAAAAGTTTGGTGATGCTATTTTTGGATCAATTACTAATCGTTTTCTTATGGCTATGACTGATGGGGAATTTATAAATCTATCAGAAGACAAGCTACAACTCATTGATGAGGTCGATATTCTGTATAAAGGGCATGAAGGTAAAATGCCTGTTAGTAAACCTGTATTTATAAAACTTGCTTTAAATTTTTTAGGTAACAAATTGGTTGAGTTTAATACACTCTCCTCCACAATCAAGCAAGTTTTATTGAAGCAATGGAATAAAGAGGTAGAAGCAAGGGTGCAGAATGAGCAAAACAGTCACAAATAATATGACTACAAATCTTCAGCTCCCCCTACCAACATGTTTTTTCCTTTTTTCCCTGATAAGCATATTTACTCTTTTTGATTGACACGGCTTTTCTAGTTAATACAATATGGCCTATGTTTAGTACAGTGTGATGTTGAGACAATATCACTTCGCTTGATGCAAGCAAAAGAAACGCTTCATAAATAGAATATAGACCAAACTCAGCGCAATAATGGTACCCGACAAATACCCATATTCATTCCCCGGAAATAGAAAATACCCGACTATAACTACTGCCTGCACCAACATATACACCAATGAAACCACTACGTGAGGAATTCTCAGCTCATTTGCCATAATCTGGTACAAATGTTTCCGATGTGGCAAACCAATATTCTCATGCAACATCAACCGATGAATTATTGTCAGCACACTATCCACCCCATAGACTGCCAACAAGACAATCCAGCTGAAATTTTCCGTACGGATTATCAGCATACCGATCAGGAAGAGGATCACGAAAGCAATGCTAACCGAACCTACATCCCCCGCAAAACACTTTGCCTGTTTCCGGAAATTGAAGAAGTTAAAGACCAACACAGCACAAAGCATGGTATAAATCAAAGTCGGCTCTACAAATGAAACATATGCCCCATTTATAAATGCTAATGCCGCCAGCACCACCAACGAGTATCCACCTGTAATGCCATTAATACCATCCATGAAATTATAGGCATTGATAATCCCTGTGCAAATAATCAAAGCAACCACAATGGTCCACCAAGGCAAGCTGAACAACCCCCATTGATAGAACATCAAAGCCATCGCCGTAAAATGAAACACCAAACGTAACCCCTGAGAAGTAGAACGAATGTCGTCTACAAAACTGATAAAAGTAATCAATGTCAGAGCCAGCATAAACCAAGGATACTCAAACTGATTCGTCAAAAAGTAAGCTAATGCGCCAAAGAAGAAAATGATTCCTCCCCCTCTCAAAGTGATCCGGGTGTGCGAACTCCGCTCGTTCGGTTTATCAATGATATTGCATTTATCAGCAATACGGAAATAAAAAAGTTCTGCCAGGAATAGCAGAACCAGGATTAGCAGATAATACATAAACTATTCGTTCTTTTTAATGAAATAAAACCAAAGTTGAAGTCCTAAAAAGGCAAAAGAAATACCCCCTATTAGGAGTCCCATAATCAAAAAAAATTCCACTTACAATACCTCCTTATTCTATCTGAAAATTCCTCAAAACATTCATAGGTTTCCACCCAAGTTCACGCGTTGCCTTTTCATTACTAAAAGTCAAAGAGCTTGTTATTTTACGAAGTTTCAAAGAATTGATCGGAGCTTTTTCACCCAGGCAGTCTCCAACGACAGCCATGCTTTTAGCCAACCAATAAGGAATAGACAAAGGTAACTTCTTATTCAATTGTTTGCATATCACCATCTCCAACTCACGAAAACTCGGCTGGTAACTGTCACAAACATTATATATCCCACCCTTTTCTATTAACATAGGAAGAAGATTTGCAATATCCTGAACCATCAGTACACTTTTCCGGGCTTTTCCCCCGGCAATACTTAAGTACTTACCATTTCTAATCCCACGAATCATCGCTCCTAAATTTCCAGGAGGATTAGGTCCGGCAATCAATGAAGGACGAAGTATACTTAACTTCACATTATGCATAATACACCACCCTTCCAAGTATTTCTCAGCCTTAATCTTACTCAAAGCATAAGGAGTAGTTCCATCTAAAGAATGCTCTTCCGTGATATTCTCACCCGAATCACAACCATAAACGGCAACAGTACTTATAAAAATAAAAGCTTTAGGAATACCACTTTGTTCCAAAGCGGTACATAAATTCTTAGTACCTTGTAAGTTTACATCAAAAAAGGCTTGTTTCTCCTCTTCTGTTTTAGGAGTAGAATGCGCTTTACCTGCAGCATGCAGCGCAATATCAAATACCTCTGTAAAGACAGGAATATTCCGAGCTATATCTATCTTATAATCATCTTGGGGAGTAAGTCCAACCGTTTTGATTACATACGTCTTTTCCAAAAGCTGATAGATGTTTCTTCCCAAAAATCCGGAGGCACCGGTAAATAAGAGTTTCATTAATCTTTAATCAAATAACTGATAATATTTATCTAATATAATTTCCTTTGCAAACACTGTATCAGCCACACATCTGGCATTACTCCGGAAAGAGGATAATTGATCACGAGATTCATAAACCGACTCAAACATATCTTTCAATGCAGATGGGTTATTTGGTTCTACAATCCAGCCCAAATTAAATTCTTTGATACACAAAGCAATTTCCGAATCCGCTTCTCCCACCATTAAGATAGGTTTTCCGGCTGCCATAATATTGTAAGATTTTGAAGGTACACCAAGACCATACATACCGTCACTCAAAGTTACAATAGACACATCACAAGCGTTTAAAAAATCATTCTGCATAGAACGGGGTTGAAATCCTGACAATGTTACGTTATTCCTAACAGAGGCAAATTTCTTGATTGTTTCATACTTGGCTCCTCCACCAATGAATACAAAATGAAGATTGGGATTTTCAACTAAGGAAATGGCGTTCAATATATTATCTAATCCTTGGGCATGGCCCAAATTACCGGCAAATTGAAAAATAAACTTATCCCGACAAGCTAATTCGGCATACATACATGTCTCCTTTTTGTCTAAAGGAAAAACCTCCTTATTATCCGCCCAATTAGATATTAAGGCTATTTTCATGTCTTTATGGACCTTAGAACGAATCACCCGGGCCATATCCCGACCAATAGAAATACAAACATCTGCTTGAGAATACGCTCGATCAAAGAAAAATTTCAGGCTATGATACAGCCGGGAAGAAGAGTTCATCTTACCGATAGCAACCAAATTTTCCGGAAAAATATCATGAACAAGCAGGTAATACTGAATCTTTTTAATCCGTTTTATCCAAGGAACAAATAACAAAAGAAAAGCGGGATTAGTAACGACGAGCAGTTTATCGCCTCGCTTCACATTTTTCAAAATCTTAAACCAAAGTCGGATACTCGAGTTCAATAACCGGAATGTTCGCTTTGCAAAATTGTTTTTATCGATATTCCCACTTAATACACGATGAATGATGACACCATTATGTTTCTCTAATTTAAGTGATTTATATTCGTCTGTTTCATTATATCTGGCATCCGTACAGATCACATGGACCTCCATTCCACTCTTCGCCAAATACTCAGCTATTTCTGTCATATAATACCCTGTAGAAGTAACAATCGGATAATAATACTCAGAAGCAATCCAAATTCTCTTCATTATGAAAGTATTTAATAAAATGAATACAATGATTCATTTTCCTGCATCCAATCATATTGTTCCCGAAGCATCTCTTCATATCCGGGTACAACATAACTAAATCTTGCGGACTTTGCGATCGACTTGTCTATTCCATTTCCATCAAATGGCAGGATCTCAACATCTTGTTTGTGCCATATACGGGAAAACAGATGTAACAAATCATATTTACTTATACCAAGGCCATTACTCAGTTGTATCAAACCGGTTACTCCCTGATCGATGGCCACATCAATGGCTTTCGCCAATTCCAGAGTGGTCACACCTCCCCAAATAGCAGTCTGGAAACCATTCACACAACCATGCTGATGCATAAACCAATGAAACAAGCCTTCGCCATTCTCCTTCAATTCAGGACCTATGATAGAAGTACGGATTGTCAGATCTTTGTCATTGATTATCTCACCGAGTGCTTTGCTACGACCATAAACATCGTCAGCATCCCGGAAATCAGTTTCTGAATAGTTGCCTTTTTTACCGGAGAAAACACAATCCGTACTGATATGAATCAACTTTGCTCCCACTTCATCCGATAGTTTCTTGAGCAAATGAGGGAACCATGCATTTATCAGAATAGCATTGTCCGGATGTTCTCTGGAACCTCTTATCAATACGCCAATACAATTCAGGATAAAATCGGGACGGACTTCACGAACGAGCCGACTGACAGCATCCCCATCCGTCACATCCACAACGATACTATCATCAGTCAATTGGGTACGATAAACTACATTCACAAGATCGTATTTCCCCGTACATTGCAGATAATAATAAGCCATATGCCCGGCCATACCTGTGGCGCCGAACAACAGAATCTTCTTTTTAACCATAAAAAATAAAAAAACAGGAACTAGATTTCTTTATGCCAAACCGTACGGTTGACATAATCTGTATAGGAAAGAATGATACGGACTACTTTTTTAGATACATTATCCGAAGCATAATCAGGAATAGAGTGAATTACGTCTGCACCTTCTGTATACTGGGAAGTTACAATTTCGATAGACTCCAGAATACGGTCACTATTCAATCCGGTCATGATCAGCGTCCCTTCATCCATACCTTCAGGTCGCTCGTGTGCCTGACGGATAGTTATAGCCGGAAAATGAAGAATAGAAGATTCCTCCGTGATCGTACCACTGTCAGAAATAACACAAAAAGCATTCTGTTGAAGTTTAATATACTCCATGAAGCTAAAAGGTTTCATAAACTCAATCATCGGATTGGAATTAATAAAGCCAATAGATTCCAACTTTTTGCGGGTACGGGGGTGGGTGGAAACAATCACCTTTTTATGATATTTGTCCACAATGGCGTTCAGAGAAGAAAGCAGGTCGGAAAAGTTCTTCTCGGAATCCACATTTTCCTCACGATGCGTACTTACAATAAAGTAATCACCTTTTTTCAACCCCTCTTTTTCTAAAACATCATTCTCTTCTATTTCCGCCTTATGATAGATCAAAACCTCTGTCATTGGCGATCCGGTTTTGATCACGGTCTCCGGACGTAACCCTTCAGCCAGCAAGTATTTACGTGCATGCTCTGAAAGAGGCATATTGATATCACTCAAATGATCCACAATCTTACGATTGATCTCTTCAGGAACACGCTGGTCAAAACAGCGGTTACCAGCCTCCATATGAAAAATAGGAATCTTACGCCGTTTTGCGGAAATCACGGAAATACAGCTATTAGTATCACCATACAACAATAAAGCATCCGGTTTCACTTGGTCCATCAATTCATCCGATTTACGGATTACATTGGCTATCGTCTCTGCGGCATTCTTTCCGGCAGCATCCAGAAAATAGTCCGGCTTACGAATGCGAAGTTCCTGAAAAAAGATTTCATTCAGTTCATAATCGAAATTCTGACCGGTATGGACCATAATATGTTCAGTGTATTTGTCCAACTCAGCCATCACACGACTCAACTTTATGATCTCAGGACGAGTTCCGACAATCGTCATTACTTTAAGCATACATCCTCCTTTATCATATCAAGTTTCAATAACAACTGTTTCATACCGTCCACATCCAAACGATGGGTATTATGTGAATGGTAGTCCTCGAATTTAGAGACCTTCTCTTGTCCTTCCACAAAATATTTATCATAATTAAGATCACGGGCATCACAAGGTATCCGATAATAATTACCCATATCTTCCGCCTTGGCCATTTCCTCACGAGTCACTAATGATTCATAAAGTTTCTCACCATGGCGTGTACCGATAACACGTACGGGGGTATCCTTTTTGTAAAGTTCCTTTAAAGAACGGGCTAACGTATCAAGAGTAGCTGCAGGTGCTTTTTGGACAAACAAGTCGCCATTATGCCCGTGCTGAAAAGCATAAATCACCAGATCAACCGCATCATCCAGTGTCATCATAAAACGGGTCATGTTCGGATCGGTTATTGTGATATCCTTACCGGCCTTCATTTGCTCCACCCACAAAGGGATCACTGATCCGCGGCTTGCCATCACATTGCCATAACGGGTACAGCAGATGGTAGTTTGCCCCCCCTCTCCCATTTGACGTCCTTTAGCAATAGCGACCTTTTCCATCATGGCTTTACTGATCCCCATGGCATTGATAGGATAACAAGCTTTATCCGTCGAGAGCACAACTACATTCTTGACTCCATGCTCGATGGCTGAATCAAGCACATTCTCAGTACCTAATACGTTTGTCCGAACAGCTTGAACAGGGAAAAACTCACAAGAGGGAACCTGTTTCAGTGCAGCAGCATGGAAAATATAGTCCACCCCATTCATCACTCCATCCACAGAACGTTTATCACGCACATCACCAATGTAGAATTTCACCTTCTTATTTTGAAGGTGATGGCGCATATCGTCTTGCTTCTTTTCATCACGGGAAAAGATACGGATCTCTTTGATATCGGAATCCAAAAATCTTTTCAATACAGCATTACCGAAAGAACCTGTTCCACCGGTAATTAAAAGGGTCTTGTCTTTAAAAAGGGACATAGTTTAAATTAATAGATCTACTAAACCTGATAAATTATTAGTTATTGTCAATTGAGATTTTTGTCCACATCCACGTTCATAATCAATAATAGCATTAACGACATTATCTACTTCAAATGAACTAAAAACAACAGAAGGTATACAAACAGAATGTATGTAAGGTAAATCTGGACCAATCACATCACATCCTGCAGTTAAAGCCTCAATGATTCCAAGTCCAAAACTCTCATTTAATGACGGATATATTGTAGCCTTAGAACAATTATATAACTTTTGAATATTACTTTTTTCCAATGATCCATGATTAATAATCTTCACTCCATCTTTTAGAGCCCTTTCTAGTTCTTGTTCTAAATCAATTGGATAATTTGATAAAGTTAAGTGCAAAGTTAAATTGAAGCCTAATTCATGTAACTTCTCCCATACTTTTATCAGTAAAAAATGCTGCTTAGTAGGAGTATAATTGGCTACATATACATAATCTCTTCGACAGAATGCTTCATTAATAGAAGTGTCGTAACTTTGCCAAAAAGGATAGAGGAATATCTTTGTCAATGGCTTATCAAACATACATTGCATATTTTTTTGCATATTTGTTGTTTGAACCAACCAATAATCAGTATTCACACTACATAATCGAATAATTATTTGCTTTAACTTAATTATAATACCCTCTTTGGGAGATAAATACTTAAAAGGAATATTCAACAAATTAATATTATGAAAATAAGTGTAGACTATTGCATTTACTTTTATTGGTGGTGGAACATTTCCAAAACACAATATCTTACTAAAGGTGTTTTTATGATGAAGATAAAAAAACAACCGTTGTAACATAGATGGATCAGAAAATGAATATCTCCCCCTAACTATCTTACCATACAATATTTTTTTACAACGACTATCTAATAAATAATGAACATCAATGTCCAAACTTTCAAGTCTTGAAATTAAAGTAAATAGCAATTCTAATCCACCGCTATTATTAATGTAAACAGCATCAATTAACAACATTATTTACAAGTTCTTTTTCTTATAGAAGAATAAAACAAAAGAATAAATAAAGTAGGAATTATCACTTGAGATAATTGTAAAAAAATTTCCGAAACCCAGATTTTAGGATCATTATATCCCCATGGTTTAAAAACTACCATTAAAAAGCACGGGGCTAATAAAGCAAACTGACGAAATAATTTTATTGATAAAAAAACATATATAGCAGGAATAATACTGAATAAAATAAGTCCCAAAATATGAAGTTCCCAATATGCATGGGCTGCAGTTGAGAATTCAACCATATTAGTATCTATATGCGTTATTTCAGCTTGAGTTTTATACATTCCCATAGAATACAAATCACCATCTACACTACATGGAACTGGTTTATCTTCCATTAAACTTCTTGGAATTGGTGAATATAAAGAATTCAATATAGGATTCCAACCTGCCATATAGCCACGATCAACCATCCGATAGAAACCCGTACTATAATGAGTTAGTGCACCAAATCTAAAATCAATTTCATCTAATAAACTTCTTTCCCCATCATTTTTTGAATTATTTATTGACTGTATGATTTCTATTATATCAAGGCTCTTATTACTTCGGATAAATGTCATTCCACCTTGAAAAAGTCCTAGCGCTCCCAGTAAAATCACAGAAATCAATAACATTTTCTTTAAATTAGAACGATTCAAACTATAAGCACAAAAAAGTACCCAAAACACTGGCCAAAACAATTTACCTCTGATGCCACTCGCAAATCCGATAACTAAATATATCAATGTAACAATACAAGCCACAATAAAAAGTGTTCTACCCCAATAATGGCTCCCTATAGCTATAATAAAAAAACAAGCGACTGCTCCAAAAGCAGAAATTAATGGTTCAAACATCCACAGAGAATCGCAAAAAGGCAAAGAAACTATTTGATTATTATTGAATAAGAAACAAACATACAACAATAAATTTATTAGCATTATCTTTTTTAACGTTCTATCTACTGTTATAATTAAAGATAAGTCTTTCTTATTCCTTCTGCAAAGAATATAAAATACAATATAATATATAAAATGAGAAAACACTTCTACAATATATACTATTGAAACCTCTGATGGTAGGACTCGTTCTATATCTTGATTTTTCCAATTTAAAAGTAGATGGGTTATAGCAGGTAATAAATAATATAAAGTAACACGTAAACCAAAAAGCGAAAACAATAAATCAACAAAAAAAGTATTAGAAGATGTTCTCAATATTAATCTGCGACATGATTTCCAGAAAAAAATATTCATAAAAACAAGAACGATAGAAGATACTATCAAAACTACTGCACTCAAGAAATTTTCCATAAATAAATTAATAGAATATATATCTTATTTTTCTCCTATGTATGTATTACCGATACTCAATGCATATTTATAAGATGTAGCTCTCTATTAACTCTTTCCCAAAAAACACAAACTAATCATAAATAGAACTCACAGTTACAAATCGTAATTACATTTTATCTTAAATTGAGGTGACAAAAGAAAGAATGGATAATGTGAAATTTAAGATAAATAAAAAACATAAAAATTAATTCTTGTCAAATAGAACAAACAACAAAATCAATCAAAAAAATTAAAAGTGCAGTGGTTCTATTAATAAAAGACAAGTAAATAGCTTACAATTAAATAATCACCCAATCTATAGGAGTGCAGTCTTTATTTAAGAAAACAGATGGAGCTATAACAATGTGATTGTTTGTAGAAGCCAAATATGCACCCCACCAATAAAAACTACTATTCGAAATTATATGATGATTACATAAAGACATTAAATACATATCTTGAATAGCTGCTAACTCTCCCTTTTTAGAAGTAACAAAATACACTGGATAATCTAACTTCAAATTTTCTTTTACCCAATCAATATCTTCAGAAAAAACAATAAAAATTAAATTAGGAACTTTATTTGCTATATATTTTATGGCCGCATCATAATAATCATGTTCCACCACAGCTAATTCACCAAATTCCCCTTTCATCTCGGAATAACGGCGTACGCCTATAGCCACCGGTGTATATCGTGAGTTGGTTATAAAAGAAGCCTCTTTCTCAACTGAACCAATAACTTCTTTAGTAAATTTAAAATCTTCTCTTATTTGTGCTTCTATTTTTGAGAAGTATTTATATGATTGAAAATACCCTTCTAAGTAAATTGAAGAAAAGGAAGCTATCCTCATTATTTCATTTTGAAAATGATATGGCTTCTTTTCAACTATAAATTTAAAATTAACCAAAGGAATACAAAATCCGATTTTTCGGCTAATTTTTCTCAGTATTCTCCCTAGCGGATATCGAAAAGACATCCACCTCCTAGATTCCTGTACAGACAAATTAAATTGTTTTAATTCATAAACTCTCCGAAACCTAGAATCATCTTCAAAGCCGGTATAAATATCAAATGTTAATTTTTGGTTTGAAATTTGTGCAATACCTTTTGCAGCTGCATAAATAAACATTTGATTTCCTAATCCTCCAAATAATTTAGCAATTACCATAAATTATTTTAATTTTACGACCATAATATAAAGTACAATATAAAGTTAAAATCCCTGATATTACATAAGTAAATACATTCACATATACAGCTCCATCAAATCCCCAAAAAGGAACAATAATCATACATCCAACAATTGTTAAAAGGCCCGGTAGTAGATTAGGTAGCAACAAGTATTTCACTTTTTTATAATAGTATAATTCATACACAGACAACTGTCCTAATGTATAGACGCCAGTCCCTAATAAACCCCAAAACAAGTACCAATATATATTTAAATATTTTACGTCTAAAAAAAGTACAATAATATATTCACCCAAAAATAAGAAAGTCAATATAATCACAAGCCACACAAGTGAAACAGAAAATAGAATTTTATTGATATATCTACCAATAAATCCAGTACATTTCGCTTCATTTGAATATGCTATTGGAACAAAATAACTACCAATAATAGCACTTATTGCAGTAGATGGCAACAGAGATAATGAAAATATCATACTGAAGTTAGCAACATCAGATTTCGTCAAATAAAAATCAACAAACCACCGTCCAATCATTGATTGAATCCAAGCAAAAATTCCCCATATAATTAAAGGATATGAATAGCTAAACACATCTTTCAATACCAATAAAAAATCACTAACTCTAACCTTTTTTAAATAGATATTATGCGAATCAATATAAACTAGATATCCAATAGTTAGTAAACTACTCACTATTGAAGCATATAATATTTCTTGAATAGACAACCCTTTTATAAGAAAAAAATACAATAATATAAGTTGAATACTTAAATCAATTATTCTCGCATATAATATAGAAATTCTTTTACGATTAATATTCAAAATACAGAAAACAAACTGTTTATAAACTTTTGTAATAAAGAATAAATATACAATCTCCCAAATCTCATTCCATTCCCCTGTTAAAAAGGGACTTAGAGGTAACAAAAGCAACAAATATAAGACAAAAAAGACAATATGAATTAAATATATTGAAGCATAAAATCTAGCAAACTTGTTCCTATTTTTATATTCTATAATATAACGTTCAATGCCAACATGCAATGACGAAAATGGTAATAAAGAGAAAAGAGCCACTACAGATAATATGAGAGAATAAAATCCATATCCGTCCTTAGATAATTGAACTGCAACAATTTTAGTTATTAAAAGAGTCGTAGATAATTCTATAATGCTACTTGCTGTTACAGTTATTAATTCTATAAATCGACTTCTCATCTAAAACATTTTATCAAGAATCTATAACATTTATTTTTAACCTTTAGTAGAACTTGTTTTTTTCTTCCTAAACGTTTACCCCCATTTGAATAGGTACAATATTTCTCTGACATTTTAGAATATTCTTTCAATATCAACATCTGCCTTTCATAATCTAAATAAGTAGGTGATTTTTGTTGAATTAATGATATAATTGTAGAATTGGAAAGTTCACAGTATCCCTCTTTACTATATTTACAAACATTGGTATAAAATGAACCTGCATCCGAAATATATCTCCAAACACTTATAACCTGATTCAACGAAACAGTAAAATCTGCATGATCCTCTATTATTAGATGATCATGTACATCTGATTTTGAAGTAGACAATAAAGATAACGAATCTCTATGATCATAATTCAAATGAAAAATGGATAGAATAGTAGCATATAAATCTTGTATTGAACATAATCTATTGTCAATAGACAAACCACTATTTCTTTTCGAACGGTGTACCATTAAGATTTTAGCTCTATCGTCTCTCAAAAGTTCTAAAGCACTTTCCATAAGAGCTATCTCATTTTCCAATTTATGTCCATGATCTGAAAAGAAAAAAATGTGATCGAACTCATCATAAGAATGCGTTCTAAAGAAGGTATTCAATACATTTGAAATAATATTATGGCCTATTTTCACAGCTTTATGGGTAGCGCCATAATCATCTATGGCCCAATGATAATCATCTAATGTTAAAAAGTCCATTTCATCGCAAGTACTCTGCAAAATATTTGAAGTAAACTTTTCAATATTAGTAAATAGATTCACTACACTTCCTTCTTTTATAGATAACGCTCCTGTATCAAGATCAACTTTAGGAGCATAATAATTAATAAGAATTTTATTATTAGAAAGAATATCAAAAATAGTATCTATTTCCTCTTTGACATAATATTTAGGCCATTTAATTCTTGTATTACATCCATTGAAATATGGATGCAATCCAGTTTGAAGACAAGCTAAACTACGTGGAGTATCAGGAGCTGGTGTATAGCAATTAGTATATATACATCCACCAATTTTTTCTAACAATAAATCAAAACTTGTTTTATCTTTTACATTTTGATTATATACAGATAGTAAATCTGTTCTCATCATATCTATAAATACCAATAAAACTTTCATAAAATGGATTTTAATAATTTCACCCCCACTAATGTTATTATCTTTATATCAAAAATCAAGAATGGATCTTTTTTCACAGACTTAAAAACATAACTCAAAAAAATTTCTTTTCTAAATGAAAATAATCGACGAATTGTATTCTTATAATATGTTCGTTCCAATATCTTTTTATCAATATTTACCTGAAATATATCTGCAAAATATTTTTTAATAAAATATTCATGTTTTGAAAATCTTATTTCCCGATTTACACTCAAAGAATGGCTAAGAGAAATAGAGGATAATCTATAGACAGTAGATTTAAAAGCCAAATATTTAAACTTTCCTTTTATGGCTAAAGCTAACCATAATTGTAAATCTCCCATTACAGTTCTAAATGGAATAGAATTTACAATATCCATTATTTCAAATGCATCATGAGTTCGAATACATACAGTAGATGTTGTAATAGGATTACCTCCACTTAACAAATTCACAAACAAATTTCCCGATAAATATTTAGGATGATTCCTAATTACTCTGGTTCCTAATTCGTTTATAACAATTTTATTTGTATAAACCAAATTATAGTCAGCATATTTTTGCAAGAAAGTTATTTGTTTCTCCAATTTATATTGATCTATCCAATAGTCATCCCCATCACATATAGCAATATATTCTCCTTTAACCAATGGAAACATATAAGTGTTCCATATATTAACCCCCCGAGAATATTGATTAATTTCTTGATATAGAGGCTTTATAATATCTGGATACTTATCTCTATAGAATTCTATTATTTGTCGTGTATGATCAGAAGAAGCATCATCATGAATCAATATTTCAATAGAGAAGTTACCTTTTTGTTGAATAATACCATCTAAGCATTGAGAAATAAATTTATCATGATTATAGGTCATACAACAAACAGAGACTAATGGAATTCTATTATTCTTTCCCATAAATCAAACTTTGCATATTTTTATTTCTATTTTTTAGAAATTTAGCAGGTATACCAATATAAACTCCCCAAGCATCCAATGATTTCCGAACCATAGACATTGCTCCAACTACAGTTCCTTCACCAATAGAACATCCGGGATATACAATAGTATTTGCGCCAATATGAGCAAACTTACAAATCCGAACTTCTCCACCAATAACATGAGTTAATCTTTTATCATGAATAGGACCTACTAAATAATCACCACTAAAATCATCCATTGCACTATAAATCGTTGTTCTAGGAGATATACCCACATAATCCTCTAAAACCACTCCATATCCTCCATATATAGCTACATAAGCAGATATATGTATATTGGAACCGATGAGAATTTTGCCAGACAATATACAAAAATCGTCTATCCGTACATTATTTCCTATATATATATTCTTGGGAGAATAAAAAGAGACTTTCCTAGAAATCAGAACATTTGTGCCGTATACTGCTAAACCTATATTTGCCAATTCTTTTTCTGAATAAAAAGATGTCATTTTTTTAAAAGTTCAATTATACGTTCAACATCAATAGAAGTTAAGCCAGTATGTAATGGCAGACAAATGACAGAGTTAGCTATTCTATTTGCAACAGGAAGATTACTTATTTGAGCGGAATCAAGCCCACAGTACGTTGAAAAGTTTGTTATTAATGGATAAAAATATCTCCGACCACACACACCATTTCGTTTCATTTTTTCATAAAGTTCATCACGAGTAATACCATACTTTACAGAATCTATAAAGATAGGAAAATAAGAATAATTATGACGTATATTATGCATTTCAGGCATATAACTAATACCATCAATACCTCCTAATCCCTCACGATATCTTTTAGATATTTGATGTCGGTATTCAATAGCAGAATCAACAGCTTTTAAATTAAGTAGTCCGTATGCAGAACGAATCTCGTCTATTTTCCCATTGATTCCAGGAGCCACAATTTGAGTTTCACCAGCAAAACCAAAATTCTTCAAAAAATCAACTCTCTCTTTAATCTGCCGGTCATGACAAACTAATGCTCCCCCCTCAATTGTATTATAAACCTTAGTTGCATGAAAACTTAGTGTGGACATATCTCCAAACTCTAGAAGAGATTTTCCATCTACCTCTACTCCAAAAGCATGAGCCGCATCATAAATAACTTTTAGTCCATATTTATCTGCAATATCCTGGATAGCAATAAAATCGCAAGGATTTCCATAGACATGAACTGGCATAATAGCTGTCGTCTTAGGAGTAATAGCTGCTTCAATCTTATTCGGATCAATATTGCAAGTTTTAGGATCAATATCCACAAACACAGGCTTAATGCCATTCCACCATAAAGCATGCGTTGTTGCTACAAAACTGTATGGTGTTGTTATAACTTCACCAGTAATTCTCAAAGCTTGTAAAGAGCAAATTAAAGGCAAAGTACCATTTGTAAACAAAGAGATGTATGGTACTTTCAAGTATTGGCACAAAGCTTTCTCCAATTCTTGATGATAATACCCATTATTGGTAATCCATTTACGCTTCCATATATCCTCTAAATATGGTAAAAAATCGTCTAAAGAAGGCAATAAAGGCGAAGTTACAGTTATTTGATTCTCTTCCATAATTAAACTATATTTTTAAAACTGATTTTGAGAAATGAAATTGCCTCCCTCATCACCTCAAAGAACCTCTCAATATCCTCTACATCAATCTCTCCCAACGCACAAAGCCGGAATGTATTCGTTGTGGAAATCTTACCCGGGTAGATCGTAAAGCCACGTTCATAGCAGTAATCATGAACCTTATCAAAATCCCAGAGGGGATCATCAGGATACAATACAGAAACAACAAGACCCGACTGCCATTCACGTTTGATCGCATACTGAAGACCAAGCTCTTGCAAACCTTTATGGATGGCTTCAAAGACCCTCTTGTGACGGGCGAATTTAGCTTCTTCACCTACTGCAAAATATTCATCAAGAGCCTGACGGGCAGCGTAAGCGGTTTGAACAGGAGGAGTAAAATGCATCTCACCAGTCTTCTCAAAGTAATCGTATTGTAAATAGAGGTTACAATAGTAGGAACGTTTCGGATAATCCCTTGAAGCACGTATCAGGGATTCATCACCTATGATAAAGGAAAGACCCGTCATGGCCTGAAGGCCTTTCTGAGCCGAAGCCATACAAAAGTCAACATTATCCTTCCCGATATCAAAAGGAATCATACCCAGGGAGGAAGTGGTGTCGACAACAAAAACGGCACTGTGCGCATGGGCTATTTTTCCGATCTCACGGATGGGGTTCAAGATACCCGTACCCGTTTCATGGTGCGTGGTATAGACCAAAGCGATGTCCGGATTGTCGGAAAGCGTCTTTTCGATTACCGACAGGTCGGGAAGTTCGTAAACGGAAAACTTCAAATCGATATGGGGAAGACCGTAATATTCGCAGACTTCCACCGCACGGGTGCTGTAGGCACCGTTATTGACCACCAGAACTTTCTTATCCGCAGGAAGAAGAGAGTTCAGGCAGATATCGATATTAATCGTACCCGAGCCGCAAAACAGGACGGCCGTATGTTTGGAGAGGTCTCCATGCGCAACGCGCACCAGGTCGTCACGTAACTGTTTCATCATACCCGCAAACTCTTTCTCACGCGGACAGATATCGGGAACAACCTGCGCCAGCTTCACCGTATCCGTCGTGGTGGCGGGACCCGGATTCAAAAGGATCTTTCTTTCGATATTCATGAATGCGTATCTTTTAAAAATGCCATAAAATGCTCTTTATTCTCTATCGGAGTAGTCGTAGGACGACCCAGATCATCACGCGAATCGATCCGGACCTTAATTTCAAGAAGAACCGGGCCGGACAGGCCGGACAGCTTCTCAAGCGCACATGAAAGCCCTTCCTTATCGAAGGCAGTCAGTACATGCGCATAACCGCAACCTTTCGCTATCGAGGCGATATCCAGTCGGAAACCGAGCGTGGGTTGACCACCGACAGATTCATGGGCACCGTTGTTGAAAAGGACGTGTCTGTAATTCTTGGGAGAAAGGTCGCCGATATTGCTGACAGCGCCCATATGCATGATAAAGGCACCGTCACCGTCAAGACAGTAGACACGGCGGTCAGGCTTCTCAAGGGCAATCCCCAGGGCGATGGAAGAACTGTGACCCATGGAACCCACAGTTAGAAAATCCCTTGCGTGCCCCTGCCCTTTCGATTCACGGTACTCGAAAAGCTCACGGGAGAGCTTACCCGTGGTGGAAACCACAATGTCATTGTCCCCGAGGTGATCGACAACCTGCATTAGCGCCTCCTCACGGGACAGAGGATAGTCATTCAAGGCTTCCTGACGCAGTTTATATTTTCCAAACGTATCTTTACGGATGACAATCGCATGGGGAATCGACCGGCTCTTAGCCGAGACAACCGCGTCATGGATCTGCGCCAGGGCCTCGTCTTCATCCGTATCCAGAATTACAAAAGGAATTTTCATGGCTTTCAGAAGATCAAGGGTAACCTCGCCCTGCTTCTTATGCTGGGGTTCGTCTTTCGTGCCGGGCTCACCGCGCCAGCCGACCAGCAAAAGAAGAGGAAGGCTGTACACTTTCTCGTCCGCAAGGGACAAGAGGGGATTCACCGTATTTCCCAGACCGGAGTTCTGCATATAAACCACAGGAACGTTGCCAGAAGCCATATAATAACCGCAGGCAATGCCCACCGCGGAACCTTCATTGGCGGCGATGATATGCTTACCACGCGGAGCATGATCCGTGATATAGGCGCAAATATTCTTCAAAAGGGAATCGGGAACACCCGTAAAGAAGTCAACACCGTGATGAAGGAACGTATCGTATATCTTTTCTACACTTACCATAACCGTCTGATTTATTTAGTGCCCGGAATCAATTCCAGAATTTCCTTGATAGGCATACAAAGCGGACGGACCTCCTCGGCGCGCTCGTTTTCAAGGATGGTCCTGGCCACGTTCATCATGGCCGGGTAAGCGGCACGGAGAAGGTGGTTGGCGTAAATGACTACGTTGGCACCCCATGCGTGAAGTTCGGATTCGTGCACATGGTCATAAGTCGTCGGAACAACAACAATGGGAACATGGGCGTATTCTTTGCGGAAAGTCCGGCAGAACTCACGGATATCCTCACCCGACTTATCCTTGCTGTGGATCATGATGCCGTCCGCACCAGCCTGTACATAGGCATAAGCACGTTCGAGGGCGTCACTCATGGGTTTGCCGGCAATAAGGCTTTCGATACGCGCAATGATCATAAAGTCACCGGTGACCTGGGCATTCTTCCCTGCTCTGATCTTATCGCAGAAACCCTCGATACTATCCTGAGTCTGGATGGCGTCAGTACCAAAAAGAGAATTCTTCTTCAGACCGACTTTATCTTCAATGATTACCGCAGAAATGCCGTGACGTTCCAGAGTGCGCACAGTAAAGACAAAGTGCTCGATCTTGCCACCCGTGTCACCATCAAAAATAATAGGCTTGGTGGTACATTCAAGGATATTGTTCAGATCCTGTAAACGGGTGGTAAGGTCGACCGCTTCAATATCCGGTTTACCCTTACTCGTGGAGTCGGTCAGACTGCTGGACCACATGCCGTCAAAGACCTCGCGCTTATCACCCTTCTGGACTTCAAGATTCTCAATAATCAGACCGCAAAGGCCGTCGTGGGCCTCCAGGATACGGACCACAGGCTTGGCCTGGATCAGGCGGCGGAGGGACTTAAGACGGACGTCAGGGGTAGTCCCGATCGCCTTGATATCCTTGTCGAGCGAGGAGGAGTTGATGCCCCGGGTATAAGGGATCTCGATGACCTTGCCCCCCTGGGCGTTCATCACCTCAAAAACCTGTTCGCGCACCTCGCGCAACGGGCCCGTTTTCCAGTCGTCACCGTGGATGATATAGTCAGGCTTGAGTTTTTCCAGATTCGGAACATAGCTCCAGTCCTCCTGGGGAACAACCTCGCAAACCCCTTTGATATTCTCAACAACCTCCTTACGCTGATCATAGGTAAGGTAAGGGAGGCGTTTGTGTTCGGCGATGGCCTTGTCCGTCAGCAGACCGACGATGACATCACCGTATTTAGCAGCTTCATGAATAATATGGATCAGCCCCGGATGCATGATATCCGCGGTCATACCGACATAAATTTTCTTGTTCATATATGGAAAAGATTTGTTTTTAACAATAGCGGATGATGTGCTCCTCGGCATACGAAAGGTCGGCTTCATCATCGATTTCATACCATTTAAGACCCTCCACCCTCAGCACACGGACAGGGGAAACGGAACGGGACATGCGGAGCAGTTCGTACTCGTAACCCAGTTTAGGCTGGGACTCCAGGATGGTTGCATAATCGGCGCACATCCGGCGGTAGAAAGTATTGGAAAGTTTGTGGATGCCGACCAGCTCGCCTTTTGCCTCAAGGGCGTCCTTGTCTACCGAACAGGAAGTAAGGATGTGATTGCGGTCATATTCCACATAATACTGATCCTGGAACTTGGTCAGAGAGGAGACAAGCATCACATCCGGGGATTCGTCATCCAGCAGCGAGAGGATGGCCTTGCGTTCAAAAACAAGGTCCGATTCAAGCAGCAGGAAACTGTCATCGCCTATCACGTCACGCGTATTGTACAGAGTGTACATACTGTTAGTATCGGCATAACGGGGACTGAAACAGGTCTCTATCTGGGGGAAATCCGCCTGAAGGGCTTCATAAGCCTCTTTTTTATAACCCGTACCGAGGATGATACGTTCGATACCGCAGGAAAGAAGGGTTTCGATAGAGCGGATAATCATAGGTTTTCCACCAACTTCCACAAAACCTTTGGGCACAAGCTCGGTATAATGCCCGAAGCGGGTACCAAGACCGGCAGCCATGATCATTGCTGTTTTAATCATGAATTTCAGAGGGAATTAATATAAGTGAATTCAATTGTTGCTTGAAATAACAGTAAATCGCAAAAATCGACAGGACAGAAACAAATCCTGAAAAAAGGGCAGTACGCATCAGCATGACAGTCCAGGAAATGTCAGCAGAAACGAAGTTCTTGACCATAAACACAACCGTAGTGCCCAGATAGCCGAAAGAATCGGCCAAATAAATAATAAAAACAGCCGTACTAACCACCCTAAGGGAAGCAATCAGACGTTCTATCAGGTAAGTGAAAGGAATATACCCCATATACAGACCAAGACCGGAAAGAATCATCCACCAAATAGGAGAAAGAAAACCGTACACATAAAGCAATGTGGAAAAAATCATTAAGGAACCGCCTGTGACGGCGATGCAATAAATGATATTAAGAGCCAAACGGTTATTACGGACAAACACAATCAGGAACATCAGTACAAGGACAAAAACGGCAATGGGAACCTCTGTCTGAGTAAAGATCATTGCACCCTCAATATGGAGTTCCTTCCAAATATCGGCAGCGAAAGAGTCACGAAGTTCGCGGAACACGGTCAGGGCACCGTAAAAAACAACCAGCATGCAGATTCCCCAAAAGAATTGCCTCAAAAATTTACGCCTGTCTTTACCATCCATCGGAGCACGTTTGGTACGCTGTATGATATCTTGCTCATTGGGAGGTGGGATCTGATTGAGAAGCCAACTGCAAAGCAACATAACAGGATACACCAACAAACCGGTGGTAAAAGGCATCCAATATTCCGACACATGCAAATTATCCATCACGAATTGTCCCAAGGTTTTCACCAAACCGGAAGAGACTATCAAAGCAACACTCAGCCCGACATTCAATATTTCACTGATACGACGTCCTTCGATATAGCTAAAAATGACACCCCAGCTCATACCCAGGGGAAGACCGCTCAGAAAAATAGAACACACCTTCAAAGGAACCGGAAGAAGTGCAAAACCCAACAAAGCCACTTCGGAAAAAGTAAGCAGCCCTATTATATAATAGATGCGGTGACCCGCTTTCATCGAAGGCAGAATACGAACACCGATGAACTTGGAAAGGGCGTAGCCGATAATCTCAGAAAGGACATACAGGATTTTGACATCGAATCCCCAAAGAATCTCACTTTCATAAATGGCTGCGGTAAATGGCTTACGGTAGGCATAGGCACAAGTATAAACCAGAAAAATCAAAACGCTGGCATAGAGAGCCAAAACGTAAAGGGGAGAACGGGAAAGAAGGGAACGAATCATTCGTGTAAACATATAAATCATCCAATGTAACGACAATTCAAATTACGATTTAACAGGGCTGAATGTAAAAATATTCTATTCGCTAAATAAAAAATACTCAGAAATCTATTTATCCATAAATAAAGAATTATAAGGATTAGCTATATTTGAAGAAGTCAGTATTATTAATTTTTTTACTATCTAATTCAGGCATCTATTCCTCATTAGAGGTCGTTATATCAATCATCTTCAACATATATTGCCCATATTGGCTCTTTAACATCGGTTGTGCCAATACTTTCATCTTCTCGGAAGAAATCCAACCTTGCCTAAAAGCAATTCCCTCTAAACAAGCAACTTTCAGCCCTTGACGTTTTTCTATCACTTCGATAAAAGTGCTCGCTTCGGACAGCGAATCATGCGTACCTGTATCCAACCAAGCAAAGCCACGCCCTAATAATTTGACCTTCAGTTCCTGATCTAACAAAAACTGTTGATTAACAGTAGTTATTTCTAATTCTCCACGAGGAGAAGGTTTGATATTTTGGGCTATCTCCACCACTTTATTAGGATAGAAATAAAGTCCTACAACAGCATAATGTGATTTAGGTATTTGAGGCTTTTCTTCAATACTGAGTACATTTCCCTCCTGATCAAACTCTGCAACGCCATAACGTTCAGGATCACTTACCCAATAACCAAAAACGGTTGCTTTGTTTTCTGATTCAGCAGAATGAACCGCTTCACGCAACATGCGCGTAAAACCTTGCCCATAAAAAATATTATCTCCTAAAACTAAACAAACAGAATCACTGCCAATAAACTTCTCTCCAATAATAAATGCTTGTGCTAAACCATCAGGAGAAGGCTGCTCTGCATACTCAAAGTGTACTCCAAAATCAGAACCATCGCCCAGTAAACGTTGAAAACCCGGTAAGTCATAAGGAGTAGAGATAATTAGTATTTCTCGTATCCCAGCTAACATAAGTACAGAGATGGGATAATAAATCATGGGTTTATCGAAAATTGGAAGAAGTTGTTTGCTTACTCCTTTAGTAATAGGATATAAACGTGTACCAGATCCCCCAGCTAAAACAATGCCTTTCATAAGTCAAATAAATAAAAAAAATAGAATTATTCTATTCCATTTCACTATAAGGATATGGATTCTCTTCCAAATTTCTCAAATTATTGATTGCCTCTTTTTTATCTTCAGAAAGTTCTTTATCTTTCCAACTTTCTATGATAGTATGCGCCTCTTTCGCCAACTCCTCTTCAAACACCTCACCATAACAATAAGTCAATAACTGGCATTTCAATAAAGTAGCAGGAAGTTGGTCAAGTACGTCCCAACAACGATTGAGAACAACTTGCTTTTTCTCCTCTTTGTCACCCTGATTATAGATGGTTGCATTGTAACCCATCAATAATGCCAGACAGATGTTTGCTTCCTCTTCGGGAGTAGCACCACGCTGAGGATACAACGCATCGGATTGTTCTAAAACTTCTTTGTTCAACTGACGGAAATGATCGGTATAAATAGGAGCACCATCCACACCTAAATAGAGTAACTCGTGCGCGAGACTCTGTAATTGTTCAATTTGAGAAGTGAGTGTATTCATAACTTAAATGACACGTAAATAACTTTTAGGAACTTTGACGCTGGCGCTCAATACACCGGCAATACGAATAACAACATAAGTTTTGTTAGCCTCGCTGGCAAGTTCGCCCTCGACACCACAGAAATCACCTTTAACTACTTGAACCCTGCTACCGACAGATAAATGGTCATTATCGAAACTGACGCCATTCGGATCTAAATCCATGACAAATATGAAGTCCTGCATCTGTTTATCAGGAACTATCAGCATAGCCCTGGTAAGCAGGTCTTTCATATAAAAAAGCTGGATATTGTATTTATTAGAAATATCACAAGCATCTTGCTTGGTAGCTTGGATGAAGATAAGATTCTTAATAACAGGGACTTCCACCCGTTTTCGACGATATTTCAACTGCCGGATGACAAATTGAGTGGGAAGATAGTAATTGAGATCAAGTTCAGTCTTCAATTTTTCAAGAGAGTCACGAATAGCAAACTCTTGTTTATCTCGGGTACGGGCGGCAAACCAATACTTCTGTTGTTCAGACATTTACGATTTATACTTGAGGGAATTTTCCTTTGTTTCGGGTGCGCTTCGCGGTTTGAACGAGACATATTTTCTCTTTCAAACCGTCAAATTTTACGAAACATTTTTAGAAGTTGAGAACGAACGAATGTGTTTCAAAAAACGTTCGTCTTTTGAAACAGCATTTTTGAGTTTTTTTCGATGAAAAAATGAATATTGTAAAGTAGCTGAACAAAGAACTTTTTTTGCTATATATATATTTGAGAATCAGCAATATAAAATCTTTGATAAAATTTTATCCACTAAATATTTTGTACATTAAAACAGACTCCTTACCTTTGTTCAATCAAACGAACGTTTTTTGAAACGACACCTATATCTTAAGATAAATAACTAATAACAAGATCCTTACACTTCAAGATTCTCCCTTTAAACTAAAAAAATCCCAGCATTCTTTCATATTTATATTTTTTATACAAACTTTGTCCTTTCATAAATTCATTTAATAACTAACATTATGGAAGAAAAAAAGTAGTTATCTCATTGAATGATAACTTAGTAACCATCGAAGTAAATGGAAAAGTAATCTTTGCGGGTAAAGCCGACTTGCAATTCAGCCTCAATCAAAAGGTTAGAGAACCACTACGCATCACAAAAGGCAAAGGAAAGCTAATGGAGGCACTTACCGAAAGCTTTATCAAAGGCGGAATCAACGACATGGAAAACAGACCCATTGAAGAACTACAGGAAACAATAAAAGAATATCTCACCTTTGAATATCAGCGCAAAGGCATTGCTACAGAGCCTAATAAACGTTCTTTTCTATCAGAGCTGAAAAAATATGCCAGAGCATTCCGGAAAAAGCAAGATGAAAGCGAATAACCGATTGTTAAAATCCTGTAAAAGTCCCTTTCTAAAGTACTTTTACAGGATTAGTCTATTCAAAACTTATTACCGTACTTTGCCACGGGTAAAAATAAAAGCCCGACAATAACTCATTAATAAACTTAAAAAAAATCAATTATGAAAAAGAACAGGAAAGCAGTATCGAAAAACGAAATGATAAAAGGGAAATGGAAAAGACAAATCATGCTCGAAAAGGACTACACAGAACAGTGCTCCGAATGGATGGCAGAACGACTGGAAGCCCTCATAGAATATATGCAATATGGACATGCAGCCATAGCTTATATGAAACAGGACGGAACATTCAAACTGGTGAAAGGAACATTGGTGGGATACGAAAAAGATTTCGGAAAGCAGTATGACCCGATGGAAATAAAAAATACAGTGGTCTACCGGGATGTGGAGCAACAAAGGTGGATGACCTTCAAAATAGAGAATTTCATGGAATGGAGAGCGATCGTATAGGAGAATCTTTCAGTGACCAATTAATCAGCAACATAACAACTTAACAATTATGGCAACAACATACGATGGAATAAATTACTTTCCAATAGCTGTAAATTTTATGGAAGAGAACGCAATGGAGGTAATAGAAGCAAAATATGGCATGAAAGGACTCGCGATTGTACTGAAACTCCTATGCAAGATATATAAAGAAGGATATTATATTCCGTGGGGTGAGGAACAATGCCTTATTTTCGCCAACAAGACGGGAAAAGAGGCAGACGCAGAAGAGGTGCAGGGGATTATCGAGATAATGATCGAGAAAGGAATGATAGACAGGGGAAGCTATGCGGAACATAAAGTACTGACCTCTGAAGCAATACAAAAAGTATGGATAGAGGCAACCAAGCGAAGAAAGAGGAACTGGACAGCCATGCCTTATCTACTGATAAAACCGAAAGAGACATGCAATGAAGAAAAGACCGTCTGCACGCAAAATGTAGAGCAGGATGCAGGCTCTGATGCAAAAAATGCATGCAATACCGAACAAAGTAAAGTAAAGCAAAGTAGAGAATTTCCCCCCTCAGCTCCCCCAAGGGGGAAGGAAGAGGAAGTCAATGCTACGCCGGTCTGTATGCCCGGATACGCATTTAATACAATGACACACAACTACGTGGGATTAATGGGAAACCTGGAACGATTCGGAATAACAGACGAAAAAGAGATCGAAGCAATCCTGCGACTGTCGGATTACGGGAGAAAAGGAACCCCTGTATGGAAACTGATTTGCAGCACGAACTGGAGTAACATCGGAGCAAAGGGAAAATACATGATCGCAGCGTTGAACCGGGCAAAGAAAAGAAGCGGAACCTAAAAAAGAACTTTTCTGACAAACAGTACATTTTATATTCTGGAAAATGCTGTTTGCTTGCAATCAATTAAAGAATGTAGCTGTTTTCCTCCGGAAACGAGCACTGATTCTCAAGGGGTTGAAAAGCGATCACAAAAGCACTAATACGAAGTTAAAATCGTGACTTCAGGAAGTTAACTTCCCGAAGATACGATTTTAACTTCGTAAAATTATGATATTAACTTCGTAAACGACAAGATGTTAACTTCGTAAACGGCATCATCCGGACATCAAAGCTATTAAAAAAGATTGTCAGACTATAGTATTTCAGGCAGTTGCCAGACTTGTATGTGACGAATCCCTTCTTTGGAGGGCAATGTGGTATCGTCCATAGAAACGACCCACTTTTCATAATTGTCTTGTATCATTTCCAGCGTGTTGTACATTTGCTCCACTTGAAAATCATCATTGAGCAGAGGTGCACATTGCAAATACACAATTCGGTCTTTCTTCCTGCCAACAAAATCGACCAGTTTGCCTCCTCGAAGCACACCTACAAAAACGGTATATCCGGCACGCCGCAGTTCCAGATAAACCTGGTTCTCAAAGCAGGATTTTCGAGAACCGGCAAAAAAAGGATAAAGATGGCGCATGAATGCCCAATCGTTAATATAGTATTTGCAGCTACCCAGAAGAATCTCTTTGCTGCGGATCTGATAACGTTCCACGCGATGAATCAGAGAGGTGTCTTCCAGATAGCAGATATAATTGGCGACCGTATCATAACTCGTCTTCCGGTTCTGGGAAGCAAAGTGACTGACCAGCTGACCAATGGTAATCAACTCAGCGAGATGGGTGCACAAATAGACGAACACATCTTCGAGCAGGCGGGCATCCTTAATCCGATACCGACGGATGATGTCACGAAACAGAATCGTATCGCGGAGAGCAGAAATGGCTTTCCATCCGGCCTCCGCATCCGGAAGATTGAAAAGAATGGGTAGTGCCCCCTTACCCATATATTCCGCGTAATTTTTACCGGTAGCCTCTACCCTCTCCAATATCCTGTGCTCGGAAAAGCTAAAGGGAAATATCTCAAAACTGACGTAATGTCTGGCCAAAAGCTTCTCGGCTTCACCCGAAAGCATATCCTGGTTGGAACCACTGATAAACAACTCGCAAGTATCTACAAAATCCTGTGAATGGGAATGGACAAAATGTTCCCAGCCCTCCACTTTTTGTATTTCTTCAATAAAAATATAGACTTTACCTACCGGATGGATTTTCTCACGATAGATAAAAAGCAAGTCGTCCAGATCACGATAGCCGGAAAGTACGCCCGAATCTGTGAACTTCTTACTTATATATAGAATGTTCCGTGATGAAACACCATCGGCAATCAACTGATAGATGATCTGCCGCAACAGGCATCCTTTACCTACCCCTCTCTGTCCGGTCAGGACCTTTACAAGGCGGTTACCTACATACCCGAATATACGGTTTGTGTAACTTTTACGGGCAAATTCCACTTTCGGAAGTTTTCCATTCCAGTAGTTGGACAACGCTAATTC